>Ga0181347_1000128_pt1 | contig 25052 bp, 16 predicted proteins | sample Su13VDMM110SN_FD_130102 | JGI IMG/M metagenome (GOLD analysis project Ga0181347, IMG submission 130102) | Freshwater viral communities from Lake Michigan, USA - Su13.VD.MM110.S.N | ecosystem: Environmental > Aquatic > Freshwater > Lake | place: USA: Michigan | collected 2013-07-16
CCTCACCTAACTCAAACAAAAACGAATCGTACGTATATAATACAATTTTTGTTTTCCGCCCAATCAGTAGCTTATGTATATCCATCAATATACGAACATTCATTGCGGATTCCACGTTCTGTAACATATAGTTAAACAGCTTTTGTGGATTCATATTCTCCAGTTTATCCTTTTCAAAGCAATAACCTGAAATTGGCACAATAACTTGACCCGAGTTATTAAACGCCTCCCAATTTATTGTTATGAATTTCTTTATTTTTTGAAAAAATTCAAGGTGCTCATACTCTTTAAATACCCCACCATAAAGTTGCTTAAACGTAAGTTCTTTTGCCTCTTTGTAGCTCGTACCGTAGAGGTCTGCGAACGTTTGGTGGACATCCGTAGTGCCAAAATCAAAGGCAACCATACGACTAGCGAGATGAGGATGATATGCACTAATATCGAACTCAACGAACCCATGACTCGATACGAAGCTCCTCCTTGCGCCATTGTCTTTATTTAATGCGGCAAAATTAATGCCATTAAAAGAGTTACTTGGTCTACGTGTTGTTGTAGCCAAATTGTAGCATGTGTAAATCCTATCGCCTTGGATTGAATAATTCTCGTGATTAAGCTCATAGTGTTTATCAAATTCATATTTGTTTATTTTTAATCCGTTCTTTTCTATTCCAAAAAACGCCAATACTACCTTATTGTTATAAAAATCAAACCAAGGGGGTAGTTCTTGGGGTAAAACACTACGAACGTGCTTATAAATATGCTCACATTTTTCGTAATGCTTGGTAACCGGTATAAGTTTATTAACTTTTAAATACGTAGGGTATTTTTGGTAAAAATGATTGAATACCTTAGGTGAATCTTGTATATACGGAGGAATGATTTGTGATAGGTCGCACAAGCTCTTAATTGGAAAATAATATAATGCTTGTTTTTTATCTCGCACCCACACACGTTTAATACTTTGTAGTATACCGTCTATAGTCGTTTTATTAAGCGAGGAAGTCTCACTATGGTCAACGCATAACATATAACCTTTTGTTTCACTAAACGGTCTAATGTAGATTAAAGACACATTATTTAAAGCAGGGTGTATATTGTCGTGATAGGGAATAATTTCAACAAACGCCTCATTAATAGGGTGTTGGTGTAAATACTCTAAATCTTTTTCATTTTCAATTAGCCAAAACATAACCTTGATTTACGGGAATGTAATATCAAGAATTGTGTCTTCCAACTTTAGGGTAAAATTTTAAAAATCCTCCCGATTGTTCTATAAATTGATAAAAACCTAATACCTTATAATCTTTTTCAGCCAATAAAGTAATTTTTTTATTTATTTCAGAAGCGGTTTGAGCTTCACCTGCTATTTCCCAAGGAATACTAAACGGGATATATAATTGCCATAACCAAGCAGGGTTATTTGAAAATAAATTATCAAAAGTTTGCTTATCAATTTCAATAAAAATAAATTCGTTTTGCTTTTTAGCAAAGTATCTTTGTATTTCTCCTAATTCATAATCCTGTTTTGTAGGTTGAGGATAATAAGCAATAGGAATAAATTTATTTTCTAAAGAAGCACCACTAGCTCCTAAATATTTTTTTAATTCAGGACTACGTTGGATTCTTGGTACAATTGATACTACTGAATATTCTTGTAAGGGTTTGGGAGTGGATTCGCTAACAGGAATAAGTAGTTGAGGAACTCCATCATTGGGAGTTTTACCACTAAATGCTGTCCCATTATATAATTTGTAATAAAAACCTTGATATGGTAACAAAGTAGATGATACTAAGTATTCATTACCATTGGTATATAGGTTTGTTACAATTCTATTAGAAGGATAGTATGGCATTGTTATATTTTTTTATTTTTTCTATTTGATGCTACAGCTAAACTTTCTATTTTGGTTTTCCATTTACCATCACTTATGGTATGAGAAATACCTTTAATTAAGAAATCAATTACACCACCTTGGTCTCCGGCTCTATAACTATAAGGTAATATTTGTTCTGTAATAGCAAATCGTTCATAGTTTTTCATTCCCGATAATCCATCCATTTCTAGTGCTAAGTTAAATGGTATAAAGAAAGGAGATGGACCTTTACCTTTTAATGCATCGGAACCTACAGCAAAAAGAGATACATCTCGGTTTATTGATTTTAAACTATCTACGTTTTCAGCAACATATCTTCTACTACCATAAAGTTCGGCAACAAATGTATTCATTTGATTTAATTTATCACCAAATACTAAATTAACATCCAATGCTGAGCTTGTGCTTGGGAGACCTATAGTTTGAGCATCAAGTTTTTCTTTAATAACTCTATCTGTTAAACCATAATTTAATCTAGAAATAGAGGTTGCATTTTCTCCTGGGATGTTTGCTCCTTGGGAACGAGCACTAATAGTTGCCATTTGGGCAAATTTTGGAGGTAATTGAACTTGAAAATCAACATTAGTTACAAAACTACCTTTTCGAGCTATTCCACTTGGGTCAATAGCTTTATCTGTAGGAAGACCAAATACATTGAAAACAGCAATTGGTGGTACTATAACTTCATTTCCTGTTTGTAAACCAGAAGTTAAATCTTCATCGTCATTAACATTAGTTGCTTCAATAATTTTTATCTTATTGTCATCAGCATCATATACTGCTTCTAACTTATTTACGTTTCCTAAACAATCATTTATACTTTCAAATAAAGCCGAAAAAAAACTAATTAAAACTACACGTCCATCAGCATCAACATTTTCTTTCAAAATACGAGCTACGTGATCTATATTAACCATTATATTCATAACTCGTCCTTTTTTATCCATTTGTAAATCTGTTGTTGGAATACCTTCTTTTTGAAGCAGTTGTTCAACAGTATTAGATTCATTAATATCTTCTCCTTTAATGGTTGATGATTTTAAGGCAACAAATCCTTTTTGAATTACATCTAAAGTTAATTCACTAACAGGATTAATAAAATAGGAAGTTAAATTAGGAGCAGTTGATGGTTCCTCTGCTACTTTTCTTCCTTTTTCAAATTTATTCCTTTTACCAGTTAAATATTGCCAATTTAATTCAACAGGTTTAGTTTCTCTTTTTACAACTCCGGAATTATCTGTTGTTTCTTGGATTTTAGTTGCTGATCCGTTATATAAAATGGGGATTACACACATTTGGGGATCAGTGGATATTTGAGTAGGAAATCTTAAACAAAAATTAGCATAAGGATCAGTATCAATAGTAATATAAGGAGTTTTCTTTTTAGTATCAGTAGCACTAATATCATTTGATGCTAAAATACTGTATAATAATAAATTATCTTCAACCCATTCTAACAAATATCCTAATCTAACATAATATTGTTGATAACTTTGTGGGTCATATCCTGCTACAGATGAAGGTGATTGGAAATCTAATTTAATTAAATTTAATGTTTTTGTTTTACTTATATAAGCACCGGCTGCTGCTACTGAATAAGGATAAACTTGTTTTTGGTCCTCATATTTTTTAGGATCAAATTTAGGATTTAATTCATGAGAAATTTTATCTATTTTTTGTAATTCTTCAATCCAACTATATAATTGAAAGTTAAATTTAGATCTATTAGCATATTCGGCTGCGGATTCGGGTGCTAATTCTTGTCTTTCTTTTTCTGCTTCTAGTGCTCTTTCGGCTGCTTCAACAGCTGCTTCTGCTAATTCTAATTGATTATCCCTTGTTTCACGATTTTTATCTTGGGTTTCAATGCCTTTTTCAAGACTACTAGAAGCATTATTTGCTTTTTCATATCTTATAACAGCATTGAACCAATTATTTTGAACAGCAGGAGAATTAAATATAATTACATCTGGTGTTTTATTGTATGTTGCAATGATATTTAAAACATTTTGTGCTTGAGATTGGGTTTTAATTTCGGTTATTGGGATATCTTTAAAACTAGAATAATTCGATGCAAAACTAGTAATAACTTCTTGAGCTATATCTGCTTTTCCTCTTACCGGTGGGGTTGATAATGGATCTCCAAATAAATCTTTTTCAGCAGCTGCTAATTCATTTGATGTATTTGTTGATGCTGTTTCATTAATCTTACCCGTTGATATATCTGTTTGAGCATTAGTTTCTCTTTGTGCTGTAAGTCCAGATGTTAAACTAGATAAAGTTTTTGCTTTGGATCCTAACTTATTTGAAGGAGTTACTATATTTTTAGGTTTATCAACACTAGTTGTATTAATTTTTAGGGCTTCTATTATATCTCCTAAACTAATTAATTGTAAACTAATATCATAAGTTCCATCAGCATTAAATTTCCAGTTAAAATTTACAATTTTACCTAACATTCCATCATAGTTGTATGATGATTTAAGTCTTTCTCTTTTAATAGCATCTAAAACATTGTTTTGAGTAACACCTTGTTCTTGAAAAAATACATTTAAGGGTTCTGTGCTATAGTCTTTTCTTTCTACTAAAGGATAATCTCCGATTTGAGAATTAAATATATTACCAGGATAAAGAGTGTGACCCCATTCTAGTAACATTGTATAACCAATTCTAAAATATAATAAATCAAATACTTGAAGTTGTTCTATAGAAAATACTTTAATGGAAATATCAGCTTTCATTAAAGCACCTCTGTTATAAAAAGTAATATTAGCTGATTGGATACCAGGCATTGGTCTGTAACCATTTTCGGTTATACCTCCCCAACCATAAGCTGCTGTAAAAGGATCATTTAAATTAAAAGGATCAGCAACACCAGCATAAGCTTGGAAACTACCATTTTGAGGATTATATCCTGAGACTCCTCCAAATAAAACTGCTTTTTGAGCTAATTTACTACCATCAAGAGTAATAGGTAATTTTCTTTGTTCTAATATTTTTGCAGCAGTTAATACCTGTCCATTATTGGTTGTTGAACCTTCAGGGGGAATAAAATCTTCTATTTTAATAGAGGATGCTAATCGTAACCATGCATTTTGGTTACTTGAAAGTAAAAGATGTCTATCTGCTCTAGGATTAGCCCCTAAATATTTTTCTCTTACTTCAATTTGCTTTCTTACCCCTATATCAAAAGGATGACCTGTTATGTTACCTTTTTTAGGCATATTAAATATTATTTAATTGATTATATGAAAACAAAATTGATGAAACATTTGATGGGATTCTAATTTCTAATCCTTCAGGAATAAATAACGAGTTTAAAGATAATATTTCAGGATTTGCAGATGCTATAATCCAATATAAAGTATAATCTCCATAAAATTGTTGTGCTAATAAATCTAATCTATCGCCTGAAGTAGTAATAGCATAGATATCATTTACAGATAAAGGTATTTCTGGATATTTAGTAGTTCTATAGATAGTAGTATTCCTATCACCAACTTGAGCTGGAACATCTTTAAATGGTATATCTATGTATCTATTGGGCATTTATAAAACTATTATTATTTATTATTAAAAGTATATCCTCCTCCAGAATTAGTATTACTATCTATCTTACCAAAATTAATAAAAGGAGAGTTATTAAATTGACCTTGAATGTTTCCATTTTCTCCAATAAATTTATTTTGTACTTTACTAGGGATAAAGGTATGAATAGGTTTAAACTGGAACCCGCTTACTTCAATTAGTCTTGGCATTCTATAACCTCCTGAGTCATTGTTGATGGCTTCTTCTGTGTATCCACCTTCGGGGTTCGGGTTTATATAGTTTCCTTGTTTTGCTAAATCTGTTTTAGAAGTTGTTCTAGCTACGTCCCAACCTGCTTCTTCATTTGGAGTAAAAGTAAATCCAGTAACAACCCCGGGTATGTCCGTCAAATAATCGCCTATAGTTATTTTAATTAAATTGCCTCTCATAAAACCACCATCTGTGTAATCAGGGGCCATAATTGAAGCTAAATAATTTAATTTACTATATACGGATTGTTGTTCATACAGTGATAATACAGGAACTTTAAAATTAAAACTTATATCTCTACTAAATCCATTATAATAATAAAAGTTTTCTCCTCTACCCATATATTTTACAGCATTCCATTCAGCAGCATAAGCATCACTTAATCCTTCAATATATGCTCTAAAATGTAAATAAGTATTTAATCCTGTTCCATCATTATTAATAACAGTAATATAAAAAGGAACAGTATCATATTGGGCTACTGTAGAATCGACTTGTTTTGCTCTATATAAGGGAAAAGTTGTTAATTTATCTGTTCTATCTTTATAAGAAGCTATTCTTTTTTCTGAATCTAGTTGGTAAGTATTTCCTTCTTGGTATTTACTTTGACGAGCAATATTTGTACTTGGTTTAACAAAACTAAAAATATTAGGAGTTCTAATACCAGTAGGAGCTAAAGCAGTATTAATTACAGGAGAAAGGGGATTATAAATTTGTCCCGTTACTCTCCAAGTTGCAGGATTTAATCCATATAATTTAATACTTTCAGCAATGTATAAACCTTGTTGTTTTGCTAAAAAAATAAGACCTTGTTCAGTTACTAAAAATTTTGATATACGTCTAACGTCATCCGATAGTTTTACAGGAAGTAATGAACCTCCTCTAACTAATTGATCTACACCTCCAGTTTGCCCAAAAGATTTTGAAGGATCATTTGTAGATGTTGATATTTCTGTACCAAATTTTTCTTCAAATGGATTTACCGGACCATTATTAATTGGAGTTTTTATAAACGGTTGTTTACTATTTCCCCCAAATGGTCTATCCCCACCGTATCTTAACGATCTTAAATCTGTTGTTTGAGTTACTAGAGAACCTTTGGGCATTAAATTCTACCTTGGGCTTCTGGTGTTACTTTTTCTCTGTAGGTTTTAGGTGTAACTCCATCTAAATCTAAAGAAGATTTTGCTAATAAACCAGTAAGTTTTGTGTTGGTAGGTGAATCTTCATATTTTTCACCAGCTTTAGGGCTTTTGCCATCTAATTTGCTAAGGACTGAACCTTGTTTTTGTAATAAATCTAAAAGTGCCATAGTTATATTTTTTAATTTGTTTTGTTATAAATATTAAATTATTGAGTTCTGTAATTTGATCTTGCAATAGCTACTCCTACTTTGTTTCCATCTATATAAACATTACCTCCTTTTTCTACTGCAGATACTAGTCTTTCAAGTAATTGAACTACTCTTCCATCTCCTCCTTTATTACCTCCACCTCCTAATAAACTTGTACCGCCTAATACTATATCATCTTTACGGAAACGTTGTACTTTACCACCTTGCATTACAAAGTCAGCAGCAACTTCGTCACCACTTAATGCTTTTGCTAATGGGGGTGCTAAAGCTTCCTGAATTGGTTTTGATTCTCCAATAAATTGACCAGCTAATTGTCCTAAATATCCACCACCAAAGGTTCCTAAAGGACCTAAAACTGAACCTGCTACTGAACCTATAATACCACCGATGGTTCCGGCTGCTGATGGGATTATTTTTTTTGCTTTGTCTAAACTGTTCATTTTAGAATCTGCTAAAACAGAAGCAATATCCGCTGCTCCAAATAAAGCACTTAATAAACCTCCTCCTTTAACTGCTTTTCCTATAAATTTACCTGCTTTTCCAATTAAACCATCTTTTAATAACTTCATTGGGTTTAATTTTGAAGCAACGTTTACTATTCCTTTACCTACAGATTTTACTCCACTTAATGCTTTACTTCCTAAATCGCCTAAAAATCCACCTGCTTTGCTTAATAAACCTTTTCCACCAGAAGCTGCTTTACTTAATAAATTTTTAGCTCCACTAAATATACTTTTTGCTGCTCCAGCTAATCCACTTCCTATTTTTCCTACTATATTTTTAAAATATCCACCAATATTTTTAGCTACGTTCATAATAGAACTTCCCAAACGTCCAAATATTCCTCCTAATTTACTAAATAAAGGACTTAATTTACTTCCAAACTTACCTATAGCTAATCCAGCTTTACCTATAAGTTTACCAAATTTTCCTCCCTTCATAGCTAAAGCCCTAAACATTACACTTGGTTTTTTGAATAAGGTAGTAAGTTGTTTAGATAAACTAGCACGTCCTTTATCTCCTAATAAATCTGTAATTTCACTTCCTCCACCTCCACTAGCATTAATATCTTCAACATATAAAGGCTTATCTGTGGTATTTCCTCGTTTTCCTCCGCTTAATAAATCTTTACCAAATCCAAATATTTTATCTAAACCTGTAAATTTTAGTATTGCTTTACCAGCAATTAAACCTCCTAAAACTTTAACAAGTGGACTCATAATAGGATTATCCATAATTTTAGATATAAAGGTAAAAGCTGTTACCAATCCTTTTCCAGCCATTATAGCTCCTTCTTTTAAATCTTTAAAAAATTGAGAGTTTTTAATGTCTTGTATATATCCCCACATTTTAGAAAAAAACCCAGGTTCACTACTTTTTGAAGTATTTAACCATTTATTTAATTTATCTATACCATCGTATATTGCTCCTCCAGGTTCTAACAAATGACCTATTTTACCAATTGCTGTGTCTCCAACACTTTTTCCAGCACCAAAAATTTTATTAAAGATAGTTGAAAGTAAACCACCATCGGCTACAAGTTTATCAACAAACCCTTCTACAGTATGTGCTAACTCATCTAATCCTTTTTTAGTTTTTGGATCGCCAAACCAAGATTTAAATTTACTTCCAAAAAAATCGGAAAACTTTTTAGATATAGAAACTGTTAGATGTTCAAACTTTTGATATAAGGGAAATATTGTTTTAAAAAATCCTAACCCACTAGCATTTTTCTTTCTTTCCTTTTCCTCTTCTATTTCTGCTTGTGTTGCTGCTCCTTTTCTAAAGTCAGCACCTTTTTTAGCATTTTCATTTAAATCCTTTCCAACAGTTTTCATTGTTTTAGAAGCATTTAACATATTAGATAACTCTTCTTCACTCATTTGAGTGGCTTCTGCTAATTGTTGGAATACAACAGCATTGTTTTTAGCATCAGGACCTAAATCTTTTACAATTTTACCTAATTCAGCAGACATCCCTGTAGCATCTCTAGTTAAAGCAGCATATCTTAATTTATCAAGATTTACTTCTTTACCTGTTAAAGCTTGTAATTCTTGTTCTGCTGAAATACTTTGTTCAAGATCTAAAAATCCTTTAGATTTACTAATAACATCGTCGATATTAATACCTAATTGTTTTGCTTGAACAACCGCTGCGGTGATTGCTTTTGTTGAATTACCAAATGCTAATTTAGTATTATTTGATACTTTAGCTACATCCTGAAATACTGATCTAACACTAGTAGCTACTTTATTTTGTTTAATTAAACCAGCGGCTGTTTCGTTAATTTCATCGGCTACTACCCCAGCATCTTGGCCTGTAAGTTTGGCCATTTTTTGTACCTCAGCTAATGAATCTGCAGAATATCCTGCGTATGTACTAAGGCCTATAAATGTTTTTAATGTATTAGCACTTAATTGTTCAGTGCTATCCATAGCACTATAAATTCCTTCAATAGCACTTTTACTTGATGATGCTGTTGGACCTAATCCAGCAATAGAGGACATTAATTGAGATGCTCCTTGTTGAGTAAGAGCTAATCCTCTAGCTAAACCTTGAATTTCTTCCGAAAATGTACGGGCTGCGTTTTTTCCTCTTTCAAATTGTTCTTCTAAAAATCCTTTTATTTTACCAAAAATAGATTTTATTCCCCCAACAATTCCTTTAAATAATCCTTTTATACCTTTTATTAATCCACCAGCAATAACTAATGGGTCTAATAAATTTTTAGCTAAACTTTTACCTAAAGCACCAATAGCAGCTCCCGCTACTCTAAATTTGCCACTTAGACCAGCTGCTTGAGTACCTCCTTTAGTTACTCTTTTAGCCATAGATTCAGCTGCGGCCGATGCTGATTCAAAAGCTTCGGAGAGAACATCACTGTTCACTCCCATTTTTTCTAAAATTTTATTACTACCTTTAAGTATAGAACCTGTTAAACCTTGAGCGGTTTCTAATCGTTTTTGTTCTTTATATGCTTTATTAAGTAATGCTACCTGATCTTGGTATGTTTGGCTTTGACCTCCAAGCTGAGCAGTAATTTCTTCTAATGTACTTAATTCTTGATCAGTAGCTATACCTGTTTTTTTTCTTTCTTCTAATAACTGTTTTGATAATTTTAAATCAGCAAATGCTAGTTGATTTTTTTGTTTTAATAATCTAATATCTTTTGTTGATAATTCTGAAATACCCTGTGATGAGTATCTTAATTTGTCGGAAATATCTTTTAATTTATCAAGACTACCACTTGCTAATTTATATCCTTGATTAGTTTTACCTACTTGTTCAGATATATTTCTCCATTGTGTAGATAAACCCTCAATTGAACCTTCAGTATCTTTAACAAGATCTCTAGCTCTAATTAATTCTTCTGTTAATTTAGCAATACCTGAAAAGTCAAAATTTACCTTAACCGCTTCTTCTCCAAGTTGTTTTTTGAGTTTATTTAATTCATCTAACTCTTTTTTAAATTTTGCTTTATCGTAATTTTCAGCCATTAATCAAAGTATTTATTATAAATATTTAATAATCTATTTTTTTGCCTGATTAATGGCTTGTTTAGCTGCTGATGGGTCAATGAAATCTATAGGTGTATAACTGGTTCTACCATCGGATGATGGGTTTGTATCTTTTTTATTTTGTTTATCGTAGAATTTTTCCAATTCGGAATAAGTAAATTTCCTTAACCATATAGGCATGTTATATACAGTATCGTGGTCATAACCACCTTTACCGTGAAATACTATTTCGTGGATTTCTTTAAATAAACCAAATCTATCCTCAGGCGTCAGGCCAAAAAAAGTTAATAGTGATAGGAATTTCGATGTCCTCCTCAACACCATCAACGTTAACGTATTTAAATTTGGTTATAACGTCGGGTTGCGTTTTTCTAATATAATCACGCAAAGCCCTAGAGTCAGGCGCTAATAGATAATTATCTACGAAATCACGGATGGTTTTCTTATCGTAATCACCATTAATAGACAATATAATATATTTCAAACGAGTAGTTAATTCGGGGGATAAATTTTTATTAATTTTTTTAATACCCGCTAATTCATTTTCTATATCTTTTTCGTCTTTATTAGTTAATAATTTAAATGTAATTTCATTACCTGATTTGGGTAATATAAATTTGAATTCATTTTTATTAGAAGTTAATAAATTTGATTCATCTAATTCCTGAGATTCTAATTCACTTAAATCAACTGTTTGTTCTTCTCCATCATACGTAAAGTTATAGTCTTTACCATAACCTAAAATACGAGCAGCAATCATAATAGCATTTTTATCTCCAATCAATAAATCATTATAATCAATTTTTGTTAAAATTAATGATTGAAGAAGTTTATCTAATACAACTCCTTGTCTAATAAAATTTTGGTTTGTTAAAATATCTTCTTCTCGTGCGGTCATATATTTCATCTCAATTTCTCCTTTAGATAAAGGACTAGTAGATGGATAAAGAAGACCCTTTGAAGGTAATTTAACTACTTCGGAAGGAAATTTAAATTTTGAAACGGTTTCTGTAGAATCGTTTGTTTCTTTTTGTTTTGTCATAAATTACTATTTTTAAGATAACTTTTGTGTCGTATATAAATATATGAGAAAAAAAGTAGCTCGCAAAAAATGCGAGCTCTTTTGATTTTTCTTTTTATTGATTAGAAGTTCAATACACAATAATCCATACCTAACACCATAGATATATTTTGTGCTTCAGCTTCTGTATCCCAGTTAAATTCACCGAAATCGGCTGATTTAATAAAGGCACCTTTAACAACCCATTCAGAAATAATATCACCTACAGGACCTAATACGTTGAGAGTTAAATCTTTCTTATACATATCCGAATAACCATCACGTCCTGTTACTGATTCATGGTGTAAACGTACCCATTCCATTACTGCTTGAGCGCCTGAGGGAGTAATAGGGTCAAACAGGGTGAATGTTAAATCGTTCCACTTTAATTTACCTTTAATTTTACGGTAAACGTTTATATGGTTTAATACGATTTCTTCTTGTGAAAAACCCATACCGCTTACTCCTTTGATTATGTAAGCAGGAATACCGTCCACATAAAGAATAAATCTGTTCTTTAATTTGGGTTCAAACGCGGTAAAAAATATTTGATTTGGATCTAAGATTGCCATTTTTTATTTATTTATTTTTGTTTTGTTATAAATATTCTATCCTTTAAAAAATTAACCTGGGAATGTTGCGCCTGTAGGAGTAACGTTGAAATCCAAGTAAATAAATTCAGCTGTTTTGGTCGGTTGTAAGTAAATTTGACCAATTAACTGATTTCTATCAATTGTTTCAGCGTTGTTGTTTGAATCATCCATAATTACTTTAAAAGCATACAAACCTTGTTGTTGTTGTACTGATTGTAAGTATGGGTTAACTGCTGCTACGAAGTTTTGACGAGTTGCGATTGTATTTTGTTCAAATACTAAGTTATTAGCAATTTCACTAATTCTAGTTTTAAGAGCAATTAACAAACGACGAACGTTTACACGATCAAGAGCAGACGATTTAGTTTGTAATGTCTTTTGACCATATACTACAACTCCAGTTCCCGGGAATGTTGCAATTGGGTTAACTTTATTTTGATATAAATTATTTCTATCTGTTTGAGTTAATTTCTTTTCTGCCCTAACAGCATTTAAAATTCCACCACGATTTAAACCAGCAGGTGCAAACCAAGGAGCAGCAATAGTATCGTTTTGAACATATACTGAAGGAATCATTGTTGAAGCAGGTACCCAAGTAAATTCACCAGTGATAGGATCTACTGTTTGAATCCAAGGCCAATAAGTAGCAGCATAAGAAGTATCTACTGAATTAGCAGTGTTTGTTGATGATGCAACTGTTCCGCCATAAAGTTCAGTATCAATTACTGCAATTGCATCTCCACGGTTTTGAGTATTGTTGATTAAATTAGTTAATTGAGCTTTACCGTTTGCATTACCATAAGTTAAACCAGGAACTGCAATCACGTTATAAGCATATTCATCAGCATTTGACATTAAAGTAATTGCTGTTGAATAGTTAGCAGCTGTAAATCCTTGAATGTTACTGTCTGTAATATAATTGTAATAATTAGCGGCTGCTGAACCTGAAATTTCACCTAATGCTGAACCAAAAGTACCACTAATATTTAAAGGGATAGAAGCTGTGTAAGCATTAGAAGCAACAGTACCTACGTTATTAAAGTAGTTTGGAGTTTTCTGTGCTACGGAAGCTACGGTTACATAATTACTTCTGTTAGGATAGTTTCCATTAGTATTAATGTATAAATTATCTGAAGAAGTAGAAAATGTTTGGTTACCAATTACTTTTTCAATGTAGTTAGCTTGAGTAGGGTCTAATGATAAGTTGGGCCAAGTTTCTAATACTGTAGGAACAGGTGCTGTATCGTTACCTTGTCTAATTAATAAAGTAAAAGTACCTGAAGCGGTATTAGCGTTAACAATTTGCCAACGAATATTATCTTTAGTACCATTTACTAATGAACCACTAACTCCTTCTGAACCCGTACTGTTTTGATTTGAGCCCCAACTTAAAGTTTGTAAAGTAAATGAAGCTGAGGTTGGGTTAAGAAAACTTCCAATTGTTGATGCTGAACCAGAAGTAACAGCAGGGGCAAAAGCACCTGAAGCAATTCTAGTTACCCATAAGCTGGTTCCACCATTTTGGAAATAATTGTAAGCAGCGGTAGATGTAAGAAAAGTATATTGACTTGACCCGCTAATAAAACTACCTCCAAAAAAAGTTAAATACTCAGTATAACTGGTAATTCGTTTTGGAATATAAGGTTGACCTTTTACAGTAGGACCTATAATTGCTGCTCCAATTGCAGCAGGTATATTGGAGGTAACTGTTAAATCGTTTTCTCTTGCTAGTACGCCTGGAGATAAAAGTGTTTCTGCCATTTCTAATTTATTTTATTTGTTTATAAATATGTTAAAATTGTTCAAAAGTTCATTTAGAAAAACTTATTTAACAGAAACCTTTACAATAATAAATATACCAAAAAAACTAAAAATATTAGTTTTCGTTAATGTTTATTAAATACCATCCTACTGCTGGGAAAATAGTTCCTGATGGTGTATTAACATATTGGAATGTTAAGTTACGAGGAGTATTAATTCCTAAAGTATTAAGAAGGGCACTACTATTAGGAAGTACTACATTATTATTAGTTGTATAAATAGAAACACCTATAGAAGAAGTTATACTTATAGTAGGTTGACCACCTCCAGCAATAGAAAGATAACCAGATTGTTTCCAATCAGGTGTAAAATTTACTATTTGACCATTATTACCTGTACCAAAAGCTAATGATAATTCATTAGAAGTTCCTTGTGATTGAGAAACGTATACATTATAAGGAGTATTTAAATTTATAGGATAAGCTCCAGCTGATGAGGAATATGTTACATCATTTATTCCTATATAAGTAAAAGTTACGTTGGTTGCGGTTGTAGCTGTAGTAGCAACATTAGCATAGTTAGCATAAGATGCTGTTCCATAAAAATCAGGAGTTGAACCATTATTTGAACCTGAAATTTTAGAGGCATATAAAGTATCAGTTGAAGGATTATAATATAATCCCGAACCATCGGAACCTGAATCAAAACGAGGTTGAGCATATCCGTCAGCATTAGGATTTGGTAAACCACTTTCAGCAGCAAATAATAATCTAAAATTTTGGTTAGTAGTAGCATTATTAGTAACTTTTACAGATTGTGCTACACTACTTGTAGCTGCTGTACCTAATAAACTACCTGTAAATCCATCTTTAGATTTTACAGAACCAGTTAATGTTAATGAACCAGAAATGGTTATATCGTAAGCAACAGTACCTGTTAACGCATCAACGGATTGTGTTACATGCCATGCTTGAATTGTACTATTAGTTGTTATACCTGTTTTAGAAAGGGTTTGTGCCATATCATGAATAAATATTCAGGAATTTATTAATTGACACAATTACTTGATCAGGTTTTATAGTTTTTGTACATTCAAAATGTCTTGGTGTATCTTTATGTTCAGGACACCATTCCCAATCACCAGGATTTAACCAATGGGTATTAAAACATCCTCTACATACATTAGGATCTGAATTGAATATTCTTTCACAATCTTGGAATTCAGTATATGGTTCACTAAATCCGGAAATTAAAATAGTTGGGGTATTTAAAGCCCAAGATAACCAACTCATTCCACTACCAACACCAATAAAAGCATCAGCATATTTAATATCAACCATTCTGTTTTCTAATGGAAAATCACCTGTTTTATCTATAACATTTTTTAATGTTCCACCTAGTTTAGAATCATGCCACTTATCACCTAAAGGTTCTTGTGTAATCATAACTACTTTATAACCTTTTTCGTTTAAATAATCAATAACTGTTTGCCATCCTTTAGGATACATCCAATACTTGGCATGAGCCGAGGCATGAGGAGCAATTACAACGTATTTACCCTCTATTTGTTTACCTCTATCTTTAAAATTAACAATAGGTTTTACTTCAGTAAAAGGTAATCCTAAAATATCTGTGGAAGTTTGTTGTAAGGGAATATCTTTAAATTCACGAGGGTGTTTATTTTCAACTCGCTTATTATTTTCGTCATAAAACCAACCAACACAATACATAGCATATAAATCATGTACTCTAGTTCCTGGTTTTACGAATTCAATTTCAGGATATTTACTTTCAAACCAATCATTGTGATGGGTTGAACATATTACTTTACATTTATGTTTTTTTCTAAATTCCTCAATATAAGGAAACCATGCTAATGTATCACCTAAAGCTCCTGAATCTAGACACAAAAATACTCTTTTACCTTCGGCATTATATTTGTGTTCAAATTCTAAGTTGCCTGTAGATTTTTCAAATGCTTGAATTTTATAATTAACAAAATACTCTTTAGGAACCTTAGTCCACATATTATTATTAATAGTAGTTTGCCAAATTAATTCATCATTATCTTGGTTAATAAATTTAACCAAATATTCTTTATCATAACTTCCAGTAATTTCTAAAAAAGCACATTGTACAAAATGTACGAAAAAATTATTACTAGGTTTTTTAGGTTCAATACCTAATTTTGTTGTGTTGTTGTATTCTTTAATTAGTATATCTTTCATATATTTTTAATAACTCTTTTGAACGATTAAACCAAGATAAAGATTCAGCATGTCCTCTAGCTCGTTGTCTATAAGAATCATAATTGCTAACAATATCATCTATACCTCTTAGTAATTCAAAGAAATCACGAGGTGCTCTCCACATACCAAAAAAATCAGTTTCCAATTCAATCCAACCATTAATAGGTAAACCACAAGCGGCGGCCTCTAATATTGTTAAATTAGGATGACCAGCTTCTAATTCACTAGGATGCATAAATATGGTATGATTTTGATATAATTTTACTAAATCGTCTTGACTTGGTTCAAACACAATATCTAATCTAGGATAAGCTAATGTCCAAGGATTTTCATTAAAAAAATTCCTATTATTCCAAGGACCAGCAACTGTTATAGGAAATCCTTTTTGTGCAGCAGCAGCAATAGCTAATCCAAATCCTTTTCTATCGTGTGAACCATAACCTCCTAATCCATTATTAGCTAAACATAATAATCTGTGTTCTTCTAAGGGTGTTTCTCTTGGTACAAAAAAATCGGTATTAACACCGTGAGAAAAATATTCTACTTTATCTGTATCAAAATAATTTACTAAATAACGAGCAGGAACTAAAGATACAAGTGAATTTTCCATTGCTTGTAAATTTTCTTTATATACCTGAGATTCTTTACCATAGTAATAAGCGTGATGGTCATGGAATTGAAATATGTAAGGAATATTTCTTGCATGTAATCTATTTGCTAAATTAGCAACATGTACCATTACAATGTCGTATTGGCAATATTGGCCTGAATGGATTTCTTCTTCGTATTTAATATCTACTTCGTGTCCTAATTTTTCTAAATTACATTTAAATTCCCATACTATTTTTTCAATAGCTCCCCAAGATGGTGGTGGAATTTGGATTCCACAATTTGGATGGACTTGACAAATTTTCATTTTCTTGTAAATAACCCGTTATTTTTTAAATCTTGTGTAGATGCAAATCTTTCTTCTATTAAATTTCCTGATGTTTTATCATATATTTTAAATATAATATTATATGTTTTATTTAAATCTAAAGATAATATTCTATAAAATTCAATCTTATTTTCTACTTCAAACCATTCTTGATCAACTAAAACATCTTCATCATAAGTAAACATTTCAATTTTTTTACTATCATAACTGTTAGATATTTTAACATAAATTACAAATTCATTTTCGTTTTGTGTAGGTAAAACAGTATAATATTCTACTCTTGAATAGTCTTTATGGTCAAATTTATTTCTAGCTACATCTTCATGTACCCAATGAATATTATTAAAATCTTTAAATTTACCATAAATTAGGTTTTCTAAACTATTAGATTCAGAACCAAATTTATATTGTAAATCATCATATTGTTTACTGTTTTCTATAAAAGGTAAATTATTAGTTAAAAACTCGGGTTTGATAGCTAAAAACCAAGTCATTAATTGATTACCTTCACTAGCTACATTTTTTAAACAATAAGCAGGTTTTTTATTTAATATTTCGGATATTGAATCAATATAAGAAACATCATTTAATATGTAATCATAATTTACATAAAATAATTTTTTAATACCTATGTGCTGTGCTAAAGATGCTGCATTATAATAATTTGTATAAACTGTAGGACCATGATATACGTCATTATCATTACCTCTTAAATTGATATGTACATCGTAATTATCAAAATAAGCACGATAAGTATCATAAAAACTATGTTTAGTTAAAATGTTATTTTTGTCATAAACACAGTAATCAACTAACTCTTGTAATTCTGTTGGAACAGGAACATGAGATGTTAAAATTATTTTTCGCCCAGTTTCTTTTAATGCTAAAATACATTCTTTTGTAGTTTCAACAATACTACTTAAAACAGGATATGTTGATACAACAAATGCTTCTTCGGAAATATCAATTATAGATTTTTGTTGTAAAATTGAATCTATAATTCTACAATTTCCTTTAAAATCATCAAATTCTATATAAGATACATTTTTAAACGTATCAAAGTAATTTAAATATACTGGAAGGTTGTAAATTAATACCGGTAAATTCCATGAAATAGCTTCTCGAATTACTAAAGGCATTGTTTCTTTATCATTTTCATTTCCTCTAGAGGTAAATAAAAACAAATCCATTGCCTTATAAAAATTATCTACATCACGTCTTTCATTCCACCAAGTTATATTACTTGGTTTATTTTCCATTAAAGGTTTCCAGTAATGTTGGAAATTTTCTGCTTGATTACCTACACAATGAAATTGATATTCAGGTAATGACCTAGCATATTCAAAAAATTCTGCTTGGTTTTTTCTTGGTGTAAATAAACCAACATGCAGTACGTGTTTTTTATTAGGATCTAATCCTAAAGATTGTAGTGCTGTAGTTCTATCAGGGCGTTCCTTATATTCAATAGGATATTCAACTAACACAGCAGGAATATCAATATTTTTATATTGTTGTATCTGCCAATTAGATACAAACATAAACTTATCAGGAAAAAATTGTTTGTTTTCTGTATTATAAGATGAATCGTGTGATGTTTCTACTATGATATATTTTCTATCAGGATTATAAATTTGTTTTGCAACATCATAATCCATAAAAAACTCAGGGATTTCCTCTAAATGAACAATATCCGGTTGAACCCTGTTAATAATATTAACTATTTCATGTTTATCTTCGTATAGAGTAAAGAATTTGTTGGGATTTAACAGGTTGCGTATTTTATCTCTTTGAACCACTAATATACCACCAGTACAGTCTACCCATTCTACTAAATAGACATCAAAATCATTTTTTAATAATTCTATTTTTTTGGTTAAGTATTGAGGTAAACCACCTGTTGATAAATGGGGTGCAACAAATAACAATTTTTTCATAACAGTGTTATCAATAAATATAATAACAAAGTATTAAATTACCAAATCTATTGAGGATTTCCTACTTTACTTTGAAAATATTGTTGTAGAAATGATAATGGGTATTGATATGATTTTTTATTATAAGGAATGGGTGCAAATGGTCCTAAAGGATTTCCTATTTTGTATGAAGTTTTAACTTCTTTTGCTTTATTAAATATTTCTAATTCTAAAGCATCGCTTGCTTGATAACCTAAAAAACTATATGTTGATATCCAATTAATCATATTAATAAATAGTTAAAACAAAATCAAATCCAGCTGTATTACCCCCATAACCTGTAGCCATATCTTGTGTACTAGAACCTGCTGAATTAAGTGTTGTTGTTACTCCACCTCCATTAACTGTTGTACCTGTATATTTTGCTGAGCCATTAATAGATAAATCAGCTGTAGCTCCTGGGAAGTTTGGGGATGATGCTATTACAATTTCCCAATACGCTCTAAAAATTAAAGGAGAAACATTTGGGGTTGCAGCATCAAGAGGTCCGTAAGTTCCACCACCATTTCCTAATGATAATACTACCCCACTACCTAGTGTTATATAAGAATAAGTACTAGTACTATCTCTTAAAGTTAAATTAACATCTTGAACATTATACTCCACACCTGGTGGAGGGAAGGGAACATCTGCTGGTAAGTTATTATAAACTGTTAAATTACATTTATATTCTGTACTATCATAAAAATAATCTTTAACATTTGTAGGTGATATAGAACCTGAAGAAAAAGCTCCAAACTTAAAATCACTTGAAGCAGGAGTTAAATTATATATTCTATTACCCGCTGAAGTATTACCATTTCTTCCCCAAGCATTGTAACTTATAGTATTATTACCATTAGGTCCTTCAAAATAACTTAAAGACGACATAGTAGCAAAACTAGTAGCTGACCCTGGGGTGCTACCATTTGCTTTAGAATATATGTCTCCAAAAGATACTGTTGCCATAACTATTATTTTTTAAGTTCGTTTATTTGTTCTTGTAATTCTTTTATTTTGTTATTTAATTCCTTAATAGCTTCAATTAATAATCCATTCATATTACCATATGCTACTGATTTCATTCCTGTTTTATTATCAGTGTGTACTACTTCTGGTAATACTTTTTCAACTTGTTGTGCTATTACACCCGCATGTCTATGAGTATTGTCTTTATCACCATCAATTCTTACATAAGTTACACCATCAATTTGTTCAATTCTATCAAGTGAACCTGTAATTCTTTGAACATCACCTTTTACTCTTTCATCGGAGAATGCTGTAATATCATCTGTTGCATAAATTGATATACCACTTACTGCTCCTGATACATGCAATGGATAACTTGGTGATGCTGTTTTAACACCTACTCTTCCATTAGGAATATCAAAGTATATTAAATTAGTGCTTTGTACTAATGTAGAACTAGAAGCATATACTGCATAGAAAGGTTGGAATCCAAATGTAGCACCACTAATACCTGATGTACCGTTAAACGAAACACCGCTTGTACCTGCTGTACCACTAGAACCTGAAGTGCCATTTCTTCCACTTGTACCGCTAGCACCGTTTTGTCCATTAGTACCACTAGTACCACTAGAACCAGATGTACCTCCTCTACCACTTGTTCCATTTACACCTGAGGTACCCATAGTACCACTAGATGCTGATGAACCTGAGGTTTGAGATAAACCTGATTGACCTGCGGCACCTGAAGTTCCTGTTGTTCCAGTAGAACCACTTGTTCCACTTACTGCACTTTGTCCATTTGCACCTGCATTTCCAGATGTACCATTTGTACCTGATGAACCTGAAGTTGCACTTAAAGCACTTGCTCCTGCATTACCAGCAGCACCATTTGAACCTGAAGTTCCAGATGAACCTGATGTTCTGCTTAAACCACTAGCTCCTGCTGCTCCAGATGAACCAGCTGTACCTGTAGATCCTGAAGTTCCGCTTATTGCACTTTGTCCGTTTGCACCTGCTGCTCCAGATGAACCAGCTGTACCGCTTGAACCACTAGTTCCGCTTATTGCACTTACACCATTTGCACCTGCTGCTCCAGATGAACCAGCTGTACCACTAGAACCACTAGTTCCGCTTATTGCACTTTGCCCGTTTGCACCTGGGTTACCTGATGTACCGCTAGTTCCACTTGAACCTGAAGTTGCACTTAAAGCACTTGCTCCTGCTACACCAGCTACACCACTTGAACCTGAAGTACCTGAGCTACCTGAAGTATTACTTAATGCGCTTGCACCTGCTACTCCTGGAGCACCATTTGTACCACTTGTTCCTGAAGAACCTGAAGTTGAACTTAAAGCACTTGCTCCTGCATTACCATTAACACCATTTGTACCGCTTGTACCTGAACTACCTGAAGTTCTGCTTATACCTGAAGTACCATTATTACCTGATTGTCCATTAGTACCTGATGTTCCTGTGCTACCTGAAGTGCCGCTTACTGCGCTTTGACCATTTGCGCCTGCGTTTCCGCTAGTACCTGATGTTCCTGTGCTACCTGAAGTGCCGCTTACTGCGCTTTGACCATTTGCGCCTGCAGCACCACTAGTACCTGCTGTACCACTAGAACCACTAGTTCCGCTTACTGCACTTATACCATTTGCACCTGCATTACCGCTTGTACCTGATGTACCTGTTGAACCACTAGTTCCGCTTACAGCACTTTGACCATTTGCGCCCGCAGCACCACTAGAACCACTTGTTCCTGAAGAACCAGAAGTACCATTATTACCTGATTGTCCATTAGTACCTGAAGTACCTGAACTACCGCTAGTTCTTGATATACCGCTTGTTCCTGCTACACCTGAGGTACCCATAGTACCACTTGATGCGCTTGAACCTGAGGTTTGACTTAATCCTGATTGACCAGCAGCACCACTTGTACCATTTGTACCTGATGAACCTGAAGTACCACTTACTGCACTTTGACCATTTGCTCCAGCATTACCGCTTGTACCTGCTGTACCGCTTGAACCTGAAGTACCACTTACTGCACTTTGACCATTTGCTCCAGCATTACCGCTTGTACCGTTTGTGCCTGAAGATCCTGATGTACCACTAACGGCACTAGCTCCGTTAGCTCCAGCATTACCACTAGTACCAGCAGTTCCTGATGAACCACTAGTTCCACTAACAGCACTTGCCCCGTTTGCACCCGCAGCACCATTAGTACCGCTTGTTCCTGAAGAACCTGAAGTTGCACTTAAAGCACTTAAACCAGCAGCACCTGCTATACCTGAAGTACCACTAGTACCACTTGAACCGGATGTTGCTGATGAACCACTTGTTCGTGAAGCACCACTAGCACCAATTGTACCTGAAGTACCTGTGCTTCCTGATGTTGCGCTTGAACCTGAGGTTCCTGAAGCACCACTTTGACCATTTGTACCACTTGTACCTGACGAACCACTAGTACCACTTACTGCACTAGCACCGCTTGCTCCAGCAGCACCATTTGTACCTGAAGTACCTGAGGAGCCACTTGTTGCTGAAGAACCACTAGTTTGAGATGCACCACTTAATCCAGCTGTACCACTTGTACCAGATGAACCACTTGTTGCACTTGATCCTGAAGTTCCTGAAAGACCACTTTGACCATTTGTACCTGAGGTTCCTGATGAACCTGAAGTTCTTGATATACCACTAGTTCCATCAATACCTGATTGACCATTTGTACCAGAAGTACCTGAGCTACCTGATGTTCTACTAGCACCTGAGGTTCCATTTACACCACTTGTACCCATAGTACCACTTGATGCACTTGAACCTGAAGTTGCACTTAAACCTGATTGACCTGCAGCGCCACTTGTACCTGATGTACCAGTTGAACCACTAGTTCCTGATGAACCACTAGTTTGAGATGCACCACTAGCACCTACAGTACCTGATGTTCCTGAACTACCAGAGGTTGCTGAACTACCACTAGTTCTAGATATACCACTTGTTCCATCTACACCACTTGTACCTGAAGTACCTGATGATGCTGAACTACCACTTGTTCTGCTTATACCACTAGTTCCAGCATTACCTGAGGTACCATTTGTACCTGAAGAACCTGAGCTACCAGAAGTTGCGCTTGAACCTGATGTTTGAGAAGCGCCTGATTGGCCAGAAGTACCTGATGTACCTGTACTACCACTTGTTTGAGATGAACCTGAAGTTCCTGCTACACCTGATTGTCCGTTAGTACCTGAAGTACCTGTGCTTCCTGATGTTGCACTAACACCCGAAGTACCTGCAACTCCATTAGCACCATTTGTGCCTGATGTACCTGTTGAACCAGATGTTGCACTAACTCCTGAAGTACCAGCAACTCCATTAACACCATTTGTACCTGATGTACCTGAAGATCCCGAAGTTCTACTAATTCCTGAAGTTCCATCTATACCTGATTGTCCATTAGTACCACTAGTACCACTTGAACCTGAGGTTCTAGATATACCGCTTGTTCCTGCTACACCTGAGGTACCCATTGTACCTGAAGATGCACTTGAACCACTAGTTTGAGATAATCCTGATTGTCCAGCAGCACCTGAAGTTCCGCTTGTTCCAGTAGAACCTGAAGTTCCTGAACTACCGCTTGTTTGTGAAGCACCGCTAGCACCGATTGTACCTGAAGTACCTGTTGAACCTGAAGTTCCGCTTGAACCAGAGGTAAATGAACTACCACTTAATCCTGCTGTACCTGAAGTACCTGTTGAACCTGAAGTTCCTGAAGAACCTGAGGTAAATGAACTACCACTAGCACCTGTTGTACCACTTGTACCGCTTGAACCTGATGTTGCGCTTGAACCTGAAGTTCTGCTTATGCCTGAAGTTCCGTCTACACCTGAAGTACCACTTGTACCTGAAGATGCACTTGAACCTGATGTTCTAGATAAACCTGAGGTTCCATTATTTCCTGAAGTACCGTTTGTACCAGAAGAACCTGAACTACCTGATGTACCACTTGAACCTGAAGTAAATGAGCTACCGCTTTGACCTGCTGTACCTGAAGTACCTGTAGATCCTGAAGTTGCACTTGAACCGGAGGTTTGAGCTATACCGGAAGTACCTGCTACCCCTGAAGTACCTGAAGTACCTGATGTTCCAGAACTTCCACTTGTTTGAGATGAACCGCTTGTTCCAGCTACACCTGATTGTCCATTTGTACCACTAGTACCACTTGAACCAGATGTTGCACTTGAACCAGATGTTCTACTTATACCACTAGTACCATCAATTCCTGAAGTACCACTTGTACCTGAAGATGCTGATGAACCACTAGTTCTGCTTATGCCTGAAGTACCAGCTACCCCTGAGGTACCCATAGTACCACTTGATGCACTGCTACCTGAGGTTGCACTTAAACCTGATTGACCAGCAGCACCTGAAGTTCCACTTGTACCAGTTGAACCACTAGTTCCGCTTGAACCACTTGTTTGTGAAGCTCCGCTTACGCCTATAGTTCCAGAAGTACCACTTGAACCTGAAGTTGCACTTGAACCTGATGTTCTTGATATACCAGAAGTTCCGTCTACACCACTTGTACCTGAAGTACCTGATGAAGCACTTGAACCTGAAGTTCTACTAATTCCTGAAGTTCCGGTATTTCCTGAAGTACCGTTTGTACCTGAGGAACCACTTGAACCACTAGTTCCTGAAGAACCTGAAGTGAATGAGCTACCACTAGCACCTGTTGTGCCTGATGTTCCAGAAGAACCTGATGTTGCACTTGAACCTGATGTTTGGCTTATACCACTTGTTCCAGCAACACCTGAAGTACCTGAAGTACCTGTTGAACCTGATGTACCTGAAGAACCACTTGTTTGTGATGAACCAGATGTTCCAGCAATACCTGATTGTCCGTTTGTACCTGATGTACCACTTGAACCTGAAGTTGCTGATGAACCACTTGTTCTGCTAATACCACCAGTGCCATCTACTCCTGAGG
>Ga0181347_1000134_pt1 | contig 24298 bp, 37 predicted proteins | sample Su13VDMM110SN_FD_130102 | JGI IMG/M metagenome (GOLD analysis project Ga0181347, IMG submission 130102) | Freshwater viral communities from Lake Michigan, USA - Su13.VD.MM110.S.N | ecosystem: Environmental > Aquatic > Freshwater > Lake | place: USA: Michigan | collected 2013-07-16
CTTTTTAGGGTCGCACAATGATTGTGTCAATCTTCCACCATTTTGTTTTAAAGTTAACAAAAAAACTATTTTGTTACGAGTGCCTCAATTTTACTTTTAACTTGTTCTACCATTGTTATTTCCTTTATGTTTGTAACAATAACAGAGTCTTTTAGTATTCTATTAGGTATGTTCACAAAAAATGTATCCCCGTTAAAGAATGTAAGATCCTCCCCTAATTCAACACACCCGTGTATCATTTTAAGGAACAATTTAAATTGTATTTGGTCCATGAAAGTTTCGTTGATAAGATCACCAAACTTCTCATTCATAACTCTAATATTAAAACCCGTCTTATTCATACCACAAATATACATTATTTATTTTAAAACTACAAATTTTTTTATAATTAATTTTTCATTTAGACAAAAATAAAAAAAAATATGAGATAAAAAAAACCCACAAAGAAATTTTACAATTTTGTGGATTTAATTTTGATAAACCATTACTAATTTTGAAAGGGGTAATGTTTTTTGTGTTAAATAAATATACAATACTTTAACAAAAATCAATCTGTATTAAAGATATTCATAATTATTTTCTTAAAATCTTTGTTTTTGTCATTTAATGGGTTATTTGTTTTTGTAAAATATCCACATTCGGTATGTTCAAACCCATCTCTAGCTTTTTTTAGATCCGGATTAATTTCTTTATTTGTATTATATTGATATACATACATAAGACCTTTTTTAGTTTCTCCGTCTCTTTTGTACATATTAAGAATGTCAACAATATTTAAATCACCTTTTAATTTAATATTAGTTTCTTCATAAAACTCTCTTATAGCAGCATCTTTTGGGGTTTCATTTCCTTCAACCTTACCGGATGGTATGGACCATTCATTTGGTAAAGTTTTATTTGGCGACCTTTTACAAAGTAAAACTTTATCTTTGTTTTTTACCACCACTCCTGAATATCTGTTAAATTCTGCCATGTTATTATATTTATAAATATGGATATAATCATAAATAATAACAAATACACAGTTAAACCTGTTATAACACAAAAAGATATCTCAAATGGAATGATGAATAAAAAATTCAATAATTCTTTTGATGGTATGTTATTTATTATGGAAGATGGTGATCATAGTTTTTGGATGAAAAACTGTATAATCCCTTTAGATATTATATTCATAAAAAATAATCAAGTGACGGAAATACACCACAACTGTCTTCCTTGTAAAAAAGAAGAGTGTGAAAGATTTGAGGGGTATGGTGATATGATATTAGAAATACCAGCAGGACATTGTGAAGAATATAATATTGTTGAGGGTAATAGGATTACTTTTCACTATTAATCTTTGTTTGTAAAATTTCGTAAAACTTCTGTTGTATTTCTTTTGTTAGATCAACATAACTTTTTTGTCCATTCCCATCTTTTTTTCTATATAAAGAATTAATACCTGAAATATTAGTAATACATTTATGTCCACCTGAATTAGCATTTATGATGTCTCTACCATTTAATACAACTTTGTCCAATAATGCAATTTGTTTTACACTTAACTTTTTGTAAGGTCTATCCATTATATTTTCTATAATTGGGAACAACGTTTCTTTTCTACCAAAAACTTTTAAGGAAGGGCTTTTACCGTATATTGCCATAAAGTCTTTGAATGTAAATCCTACTGAATTGAAGGTTGCCTTCTGTTCTGAAACAACTTTCAATGTTGATAATGGAACTATAATACTTTCAAGTTCTGGATTCATTTCATCTAAAACTTCATTTTTTATTTGACCTAAATCAACACCTTTAAGTGCTCTTTCTTTTTTATATGGGTTACAAGAAGCCTGAACTAATCCCATTGGCCAAGCAATAATTAAAAAGTCAGCGTCAGGATTATTCTTAAAAGGTGTGTATCTATCGTAAGATCCTTGTGGTGTCATATAACCTCCACCATATTGTACTAATATGTTTCCGCTAACATTTACGTTAGGACTAACATTCATAGTTTGAACATACTTTTGTTGGTTTTGTGTTAGTTTTTCTTCATCATTAAAACCTTCTCTTTTCATTATAGATTTTATCTTAAGTAGTATGTTAAGTAAAGAAGGTTTACAATCTAAAACTAATTCCTCTAAGAATCCTGGTTTGTTTTTAAATGCTAATAGTAATTTGTTTGCAACTAATCCCATTAACATTTTATTTCTTTTAACGTCAGAGTTTTTATCTATCTTAAATAGATAATTTATAACATCATCAACAGAAATATTATATTGAGCAAAATTTGCAGAGTCTACGGTAGAAATTAATGTTATATCTTCATTAGGAAATATTTCTTTAGGTGAAACACTTTGAGAGATTGTCTCTACATTAGATCTTGCACTTTTAAAGCTAGTTGCAGTGTCACCTTCAACACCAGCTTGAGTGTCGTGGTGGTCTGTATGAATAACAAACATTGGTTTACCATGTGCAAAATCAACTAACACCGGCATAATCTCACCTCGTGCTTCGTCTTCTAACTCGGGTTTGCGAATTGCAAACTCTTTATCTCCGTATTGAATAATTTCAGCGTCCACAACATTTATGTTATTTGACTCTAAATATTCTTTCATTGCAATGGCGGTTGTTACACCATCTAAATCTTGATGAAAATAAATTTTTGCTTTAGGGTATCTTTTTGATAAATTTTTGATGTCTCTAATACCCGATTCTTTAATTAGTCTTTTCATACTAAATAAATACTATATAAAATAAAAAACCCCATTTATGAAAATGGGATTTCTTGTATTTGACTTAATGTTTTAAAATATTCAACTCTTGTTTTGGCAATTTCCACATAATTTGGTGATAACTCAATACCCAACCATCTACGCCCCAATATCTCTGCTGCCACCAAACTTGTTCCTGACCCAGCAAATGGGTCTAATACTACATCGTTTTTGTAGGACAATATTTTAATCGCCTTTGTTGGGATGTCCATTGAGAAGGTCGCCTTGGTGAGTGATTTAGTATCTGCAAAGTAATTCCACTGGCCAAAAACAAGTTCCATAAATTCTTTCTTATCTTGTTCTTCATATACCACTTTATTTTTTATGGTTCCATCCTCCTGAATAATTTCAGTTGGTGTTCCCTTCCACTGTGGTTCTCCTTTAACCTTTTTGATGTGTAATTTTTTATACGCCAAAATAACACATTCTTTTGGGTTATATATATAAGGACTTGACGGTGACATCCAAGATCCCCACGCAGTTGTTTTACTACGATGAGGTGATTGTTCTTCAAGGTCAACAATACCAAAGAACCCAAACCCTATCTCTTTCATTATTTGATACATCTCAGAAACAAAAAAGATTCTTCCTCCTTTCTTTTGTCTGTTAATTTCATACGGTATGTTTAACGCAATTCTACCATCATCTTTTAACACATTATAGGCTTCAGTTAACCAATTCTTTGCAAAGACCAAGTATTCTTGAAACTCCACGTCATCATCATGAGTATCATAAGCAATACCAACACCGTATGGTGGTGAGGTAACAATTAAATCAACACAACCTTCAGGTAAGGTTTTCATCACTTCAACACAATCTCCAGTTATTATTTTTCCTGTTTCTATCATTTTTTTTCCAATGTTTTAATGTGATGTTGTAAATACCAAAGTGCCTTTTTAAGATCTTCAAGTTCTTTATCTTTATTTTTCTTACCCGCTCTTGAGATATATTTTACGGTGTTTCCTAAACTAAAACCCAAATCCCAAGCATCTATAACTTTGATTGCTTCGTATGGATTTTCTTCACCACCGTAATGGTTGGGGTGATTAACTTGTTCCATTTAAATCGTTTCTTTTTTAAAATTTTCTGATATTTTTTTCTGATTAATATATGAAATCAGTTTTCTTTTAAAGATAGGTAACAATGTTTCCTGTATTGGAAAAATACCTTTACTCGTCATTTCAAAAACCGGTAACTTATTATTTTCAGAATTCCATATTGAAAAATTATTAATTATTTTTGTAAATGTCAAATCTTTAACTTCAGAATAAATTAAATTTACTTTTGTTTTACTTTCAGGGGAACCTTTAGCTGCCGGTTTTATGTTATATTCCCAAACATATATTTTATTATCTAATGTGTCGTTGAAGTAGAAATACCCTGTGTCTGAAACTGTTTCTTTTGCTCTTCTATTTGGTTTCATGTCCACATTATCATAAACTATTGTCCAAACGGATTTTGCTATGTTAAAATACTCTAACATTCTAGGGGCACTATAACTTAATATTTGTATAAATTCTTTTGATTCATCATCATTTAGTTTAGGTATCTCTTTTAACTTTAGATCCTTAACTAATAACTCATCGTCTACTGAGTCTAATTTCTTATTTGTGTAGATAATTTTTTTATCTCTAATAAGTGTCTGAACATTTGCGAGATGTAATGAAAGTTCTATAAACCCAGGATAAAGTTCCATCTTATCAAGTTTATCTCCCATTTTTTGAAAGTAAGACAATAACTTATATTCTTTGTGTTCTCTGTCAATTGGTTTTTCAAACATCCAATCGGTGTCCATTAAAAATTCTATTTTCTTTTTTCTTCTCATTTGACATAATAATAATCATAATTTGTTAGTCAGTAAATATTAATCTATTCTCATTACAACATAATCAGTCCCATTGATGTCAACTGTATCATAACTACCATCATAACTATTTAAATCACCATAATCTCCATTTCTAACTAAATCATCCAATAATTCTCTTGTATCAATAAAATCGGCAATATCTCCACCCATATTATCTAACCATCCGGCCGGATCATTACCTATCTCATTTTCTAAGTAACTATCAACCGCCTCTTCAATACTACTTTCATCAGGATCCCCATCAGGATTTTCTTTTATATCTTCTATTTCTGAGTCTATATAACTAATTCTATCTTCACGATTAGTTTCATGTTCTTCGGTGTCCTCATCATCATATAATTGTCTTGGTGGAACAACTTGACCATCCCTATATAATATCGAATTATTTCCTTCTCTCCTATATTGTAATTCATTATGTTCAGAATCATAAAAATCAAATGTTCCATCTTTTTCTTTTGATGGGTACATGATTGGAGCCCTTACTCCTTCATTTTCGTAAACCCATTTTTCCATTTCTAGTAACCAAATTTCCTCTTCTTGAGAATTACTTAAATCTTTTTCAACTCCATAATTATCAGGGTCATCTCTTACCCATTCTTCTACAGAATCCCTATAATATTCTTTTATTTTATCTTCATCAATATAACTTGATAGAGTGTCTTTACTAAAATAATTATCAAGTTCATCAATTTGTTGTTCATAATAATCCTCCAATGAATCATCAGCTTCCCTATATTCACCAACTGCAAATCTCATTTGTGTTGACAATGACTCAAACTCGGCCAAATTATAATGGGAACCTGCCGGATATAGTTCATATACATCATTTTTATCTTCAATTAAACTATCAATGTCTTCTTGTATACTATCTATTTCTTCTTGTATCTCATCAAATTTGTCATTGTAGTCATATTCGTCAGTATCTGTACTTAAATTTTCTTGTTCTTCTTCTTTATTTTTTATTCTTGTTTTAAGTTCCTCAAGTTCTATTTTTTCGTCATCATCAAGAGATAATAAAAAACCCTCATTTACTGCATACTTAAAAACCGCATTGGCTCTTGGGCTTTCGTACCCAGTATTTTTTATATCCCAATCACCATCTTCTCTTTTTTCATTTTGCTCATCATATTTGGCCCGTAATTTTCTTTTTTCAATAACTTTTTCGTAAGGGGTATTCCAAAAAGTTTTAGATCCCGTAACCTTAACATCATCCAATGATTTAACATTTGTGTATGAAACATTCAAACCTCCTTCAACCTCAATGTTTCCAATTTTATAAATTTTTTGTTTACCATCAATATTACTAAGATTAAGGGTACCATTAACAACAAGTTTTTTACCCCTAAATTTTGGTAAATAAGGTATTGCATGAGCCATAAAACCAACTTGTCTTAAATATTGTATATATTCTTCAGGCGAAATATAAACTTTTTCAATTTCATCTTCTTTAATTAATTTAAGGATAATACTAACAAGTTTATTTTCAGTAAGTCTTATTTTTTTTTTCATATAACAATAAATATGAAACATTTACAAATAAGACAATAGACTGATATTTATGTTTAAATAAACATTAAAAAACAATTTGTTATGGGATGTGGTTGTAAAAATAAAGGAAATCAACAAGCTTCAGCTCCTCAACAGGCAGCAAGACCTCAAAATGAACAGGTTAAAAATCAATCAGTTCAAGAATCAGTAAAGAAGATAGTTGAGAAATATTATAATAAAAAGTAATTAATTTCCTTTGGCCAAAAGAAAGTAAGGTGGAATTTTTTCCACCTTTTTTGTATTTATAATTATGGACAATTCAAACTTAAAAGAATTAATTGAACTATTCAATAGTGGGTATTGGGAAAAAAATGTAAAGCCATACTTTAAAAGAGTTCGTACTTTTTTAAAGTACGTTGCAGTAAAAGGTTTATCTGAAAAAATTAGTGTTGAAACATTAGATAACGAAGACTATAATGAAGGTCCTGATTTTTTTGAGTTTTTAAATGAGAATGGTTATTTAAAAGGAAGAGAGTATGATGATTTTGATGATGAACTTAGAAATTATTTTTTATCTTATTGGATTTCTGTTGACCCAAATAACGCATTTAAATATATAACGGATTATATTATAACCGATGTAGAAATTAGAGATGATGGATTTTGGTTATATTTAATGGATCGAGATGAATTGGCCCCTCTTTTTGATGGTGGAGGTCGTAATGGTACTGCTAGAAATGTTGCCGAACATGTTTTTGGTGAAGATATGTGGGAACCTTATTGGGACACAACATCTGACGTATATAGTGATGTAATTGAGGAACTTGATGAATCTAACTATGGACATTTAGAAAATTATATTTTAAAAATGATCGGTAATCAGGATTTGGTTGTTGACGATTATAGTTCTGATTTTTTTCATGATTTGGCAAAGTCTCAAAATAGAGGCGAGTTTTTTATGATAACCCAAAATGATGTTAATGAGTTACTAAAGGATTCTGAGGCAATGAACGAACTTCTTGATGGTGATCTATCCGATTTAAAAAGTGAATTATATTCCATACATAATAACGCCTATAATGGTGCATTTCAAGATGAATGTTACGAACTTGTTTATGGTGGTCTTGAGGAATTTTTTTCTTCTAAGATTGAGGACGTTCAGATTAAGTCAGGAGATAAAACAAAATGGGCATCGTATATTAAGATCAAGGATTTTAAAAGGGATGTTATGGAATTTATTGAACTTGAGGGTGGTAGTACATATAATGAATCAAGTTTAGCATACTGGAGTGGTTATGTTAGTATGTTAGGACATCTAATGGATAATCACAAGGTATATGATAAAATTGATTTTAGAGTACCGGATTATCCAGATTGGACCTACCTTAGAAAACAGATAAACGATCTTTTCCAAGACTATATATAATACGTTTTTTAAACTAAATCACTTAACTATTTATATATTAAAATAAAACTCATATCTATTATAAAAAAATAGATTATGAGATTATTAAACAAAAATTCAAAAAGATTTATAGTAAATTTATTTTCTGATTTTATTCTTTCAAAAATAGATAAAACAGAAAAAACTATAATACAAGTTTCTGACTGTAATAACTTTGTTGTTATTGCGGGTAAGAGTACCAGTAAAGAGATACTTGATCTACAATCAATAAAAGGGGAGTTCTTTATTAAATTTAAATCTTATTTAGATGGTGTTGGTATTGATCACATGAATATAATTGATATAATCACCTATGGTGCAACTTTAGAACCATTAGAGTGTGGTTGGGTAAATGTCAGTAAAGATGTGTATTATGATGTCCCTGAACCTGTGACAAACATTATAACAACTTCAGAATTTCCTTACGGACATAGTTTAAGTTGTGGTAGATCTATGGTATATTACTCTAACCACATATTTAATCATATGTATAGTTTGCTTGGAGTAAAAGATTTGAAATTTTATTTCACAACTGAGGTTGACTATGACGAAGATTTTAAAATTGAAATTTTATCTAAATCTAAAGTTAGTCCTAATGAAATTAAATCTTTGGTTTTAGATGTTTTTGATTTTAACCTAAATGAGTTCAATAATAAATTAACTAACTATAATCTTATTGACGACATTTTATATCAAGATAACAATAAACCATACATGGTACAGGACAGATTAGAACATGTAGTTTTAATATAAAGAAAAACCACCTAATGGTGGTTTTTTTATTTCTTAAAAAATTCTTTTATTATTTTTACTCCATCTTCAATTTCTTCAAAATCTCTTTCAGGTGCAAATAATTTAGTTTTTGGTCTTTTTGAGTTTGGAGACTCTATTGTCATGAAAGATGGTACGTATTCATTCTTTGTTATTTCTGTAAAAATATCATACTCTTCTTTATGATCATCAATATCTCTATCAAAGTATTCAATATTTTCTTTATCCAACATGTTTTTTAAATCGTGACAATAAGAACAACCTTTCATGGTATATAGTATAACTATCTTATCCATATTTTATTTATTTAAATAATTTATACTATCATTATAATAGTTTTTATTTTGGTTTGACCCATAAGCATCGCAATTAGCGGATTTTGTTGTCTTACATGAAAATAAAACAAAGGTTAACAAAATTGATAAAATTATTCTACACATATTAATTTAATAAAAGATCTTTAACTAAACTTTTTATGTTGTTTTCAGCCATAACACCAACTCGTGTATCAACAACATTTCCCTCATTGAACATTTTTACGGTAGGGATGCTTCTAATCCCTAAAGTTGAACTAATCTCTTTATTAATATCTACATTCATCGTGTACATTTCAACTTCTGTTTCATTTTCCGTTGATACTTTTTCAAAAATTGGTTTCATCATCTTACATGGTCCACACCATTCCGCCCAAAACTCAACAATAACTTTTTTACCTGAGTTTATTTTTTTTGTTAGTTCATCACCACTAATTTCCATTATTTTAATTTTATTAAATTTTTTATGAAGAATTTTATTTCTTCTAATCTTTCAGGATCAAAATATATCATGGTTTCATAACCAACTTCATTTGTTTCCTTTTTTGATAAATATATGAATATGTCAGATTTATTTCTAAAAATGGTGTCCATATAAAAAAACCCGTTTTCATATGTTAACATATTACAATACTCTATTTTATAATTTTTTTCAAGTAATAATTCAGGAGTTAAATTAAGAGTTCCCTGTATCCTATTTTTAGATAATAGTTTACCTTCTTTATCATAAATTGATTTTAAGAACTCATCTTCCTTTCCAAAATAATCTTTTTTATCCATAATATAAGAATAAAAAAAGTGGCGAAAAAGTCACCACTTCTTTATTAAATCATTTCTTCGGCCAATTCCCAAAGTTTTGTGTTGATTGTGTTTTGTGCGATTATGTTATCAATTTTTCGCATCTTTGCCATATTACCTCTTTGGTTTGAAACTTGTACTCCGCCACGGATAAATTTCTCTTGTACGGTGTTAAAAACTCTCCAAAGGTCATCTCCTTCATCTTCTTGTCGATTAGGTGTTAGAAGACCCAAGATTTCCATATCATTCAATGTTTTTTCAGTATTAAATCTAATTTTTGCGGACTCACGTACGAAATTTATTTTTTCATCAACCGTTAGTTCTCGAGACATCATACGACCAACAGATTGTTCAATAAATGGAAGTTTTTTAGAAAAGTTGTCTGCCAACTCTTTAACGTCGTCTAATTGAAAGTGGTTATGTCTCATTGTGAATCTCTCAGCAACTGCGGTTGGTACTGTTAATCCGTTTGAACACACAAGTCTGAATAGTCCTGCACTTAATGAAAATGCCGATGAACCGTTGTGTGAGTTTTTTACGATCGCCTCAACCAAAGTGTCCCCTACTTTTGGTAGTTCACTATTACGGAATCTGATCTCGTGTAGAGAATGTATTCCCTTTCCTGTTTGTTTTACTGATGCGATTTGCCAACCTTCTCTATCAAAGAATTCCAAAACCTGGTCTGTTGGTACAAATGTGTACTTTTCTGTCATCTTAGGTGAGGCGGAAGTTGCAAATACTGAAGGTGCTTGTGTTTTAATAAGTTCTGGTGTGTAGATCATGTCTTTAGTTTTAAAATTATAATACAAATGTAATGGTTTATTTTAAATAAACAAAATTAATTTAAAATAATATCACCAAATTTTGTTCTTTGTATTATCTTCTCAATATAAGGTTTTTTTTCTTCCTTAATAATAGGTAATTTTAATCCCAATACTACATCAACAATTTGTGACTTTGTTAAAACATAATCCTGACCCTTTTCAAAATTAGAAATGGCCCTTTCTTTTAATTTTACATAGAATTCATCCTTTTGTAAGTCACCTATTAAAACAAGCAAATCATTAGGATTTTTTTCAAAAAAATTAATGAGGTTACTAATATAAACCTCTATGTCTACGTTTTTCATTTTAGTCTTCGCTTTTACAACCTCTCTTCTTTTTAAGTTCCGGTGGGAAGTTAACAATAAAGAAGTCTTCGGTTGGTATCATGTATTTAAATAACTCTTTAGGTAGTTGATCAACCTCAATGCCAGAATCTAATACTGACACAAATGTTAAACAATATAATGTTGATAATGATTTTGGTAAAGTTTTAAGTTCCTTATTCCCGGTAACGTTTAGGAATGATAATACTCCACACTCACCAATAGATTCAGGTAAACTTTTTATTATGTTGTCAGCAACAAAGGTCTTTAAATTTTTAAATCTTGATATATTTGCCGGTACATCAAATGGTAGTACTTTATCTGATTTGTTTTCTAAGTTAATAAACTGAGTATCTTTAGGTAACATTTCAAATAAAGTTTCTAACCCAAACATCATAGCAAATTTGGCAACAGAATCATTAGGGAAAGAAATAGGTAAATATGATAGGTCAAGATTTTTCTTAGCCAATTGTTTTGCGTATGAATTAATAAGTGCCTCATGGTAAGGTGCCATCTCATCACTCATAATTAGGGAAACATCCGCTTCACTTAATTTGTCAATATCTGTTAACAACAAAGATTTTCTTTTCTTTGAAAGGTAATAACCCTTGCTTTCTTCGTCACTTACTTTAAGCATATTACCATTAATCTTACCATCCATACCAATGTACTTGTGTCTTAAGTATGGTGTAAAGTTTGCCCATATTTGATCACCATTAGCAACAGTTGTTAAGTCCGGTGTTCTTAATTCTAACCATAATTCAACATTCTCTTCTGAACCTAATTCCTTTATTGCATTGTCTGTTGTTAAATTTTTTCTTTCAAAAGTCATCATCATACTTTGTTGTTCACTTGAGTAGGGATTAGGTTTGAAATATTTTTCTTTTCCGTTTAGGTTTGGTATTTTTTGTACAATCTCACTAAAAGGCATAATTGTAGATCCTGCATATTTTCCAGAGTTAGTTCCATCTGCCAATCTAAATTGTGTGTTATTTCTCCAATCGTTATCAACTAAGATTACCACCGCATAATTAACATCACTTTCTTTTAAGTTTTTATTAATTACATAGTATAAAGTTAAATTCTGTCTTAATCTATAGTTGTAATAATAGTTTGAGGATCCCTCCCAAGATGTACACCATCTTCTATCAGGAGCGAATTTTTTTCTAATATTAATACACTTATGTTTTTGATCAGGTGCAAATATTAATATAGTATCATCCTCATATGTAACATCAACATCATTAACATCAACTTCAGGCATTTTATATTCATCCTGCATAGGTAAAACGTCAACAACATGTTCAAACTCAAAAAAAGTCATCATACCCGCCGGTTTAGTATTAATAGGAACCAAAGGGTAGTTTGCAATATATCTATCAACCCTATTAACAACTTGTTCTATATTTTCTTGGGGATTTTCTTTAATTAACTTTTCAGTTAACTTTTCTTTCATAAAATTTTCAAAGTCTCTTCTTATTAAAGCAGAAAGTTCTATGGATGTCATAGTTAAAATGTCTTTTTTGAACTTCCTAGAATCCAAAGCTTTCATTTCAAAAAATTTCTTAATGTTTAACTTTGTTAATCTTTTATCTGCTCCGGCGTTTTTTTCCATGAAAGTCTTATAAATGTCATCAAAAGATTTTTTAGACTTTTGACTTTCAGACTTAGATTTTACAACGTCTTTTAGTTTTTGATATTCATAAGTAAATATATCCCTATCATTACCCTGTAAAGTACCTTTAAATCTTTCAAAATCAGATATTATAGTTCTTATATCTTTTTCAGGATCTTCCGTTTGTTTTTGAAATTTGTCTAACAATTTTTTAATTGTTGACTCTGGATATTCAAGTAATATCCTATGTTTTTTACTTTTATTTTCTTTAACTATATTTGATAATAATTTAACAAGTTCCATGATATTTTTTTATTAATAAATATTAGAATTATGAAAAAAAATCTTAATAGTTCATTATTAGTATCTCTTCTCCCATATTTTGTTTTGTACCTTTCTTTGCTGCCGCGGCTTTTGCAAACTCCTTTGATTCCCATCTGTATTCATTTTTAGGGAACCATTCAGATAATAAAGGGAAATCATAATACGATAAAGAAAACTTACCTTCAATGTTTTTCAACGTGTTTGCTAATCTTTCATGGTCTTGTCTATCAAAATCATGTTTAGAATAATAGTTTTCTGTTTTCCAATATGGTGGATCCAAATAAATGTATGTGGATGGTGAGTCATATTTTTTAATTACATCCGCAAAGTCCATATTTTCCACTTCTGTGATCTTAAGAAAATGATCAATCCAATCAGGTTTTGATAGTTTATCTCTAAACGTCAAATACTTTGACTTGTACTTACCTTTAAGGTCAATAAAAGAACTTGTTTCAGGTTTTGATCCACTAAATACTTGAGTTAAAACGTAAACATACTTTGCCGCGACTTCATAATCGCCAGGTTTTACGCTGAAACCTTCATTAAATATTTCAGCTTGGAACCTGATAAATTGTTCTTTATATAATGGTGGAGTTGGTTCCTCACCAAATTTTTGACAATCAATTGAGTTGATTGCTTTCAATAACTCCGTTGGGTTTTGAACACACTTAAATAGGTTATAATTTAGTGGATTAAAGTCGTTGTAAACAATTTTCTTTAGGTTGGGGAACTCTTTTAAGTCCATATTATAAAAACACCAATACATTCCCCCAAACGTCTCAACATACGTTTCCATATTCTTATCATAGAAAGGGACTATCCACTTTCCGATCTTACTCTTACCACCAATATAACTTAACATGGATAAAATATAAGATATTTATGTTAATCAGTCAATAAAAATTTTTTAAAAAAAGATTACAAATGTTTTGGTAGAACTAAAAACTCCATTATCTTTGTATTGTGGATGTGGTTAACCGCTAAACAAAATGGATGATTTGGTACACCATTTAAAAAACGCAAGTCGTGATGTCATCTTACGGTTATTAGAGACAGGTAAAAATACCTTCCTAACAGGAAAAATATAAAGGGGGACTTTTGATCCCCCTTTTTTTATTTCATTATATTTATTAATAATGAAAACATTAAATGTTCTTAAAAATTTAATTTTAGAAAATAGAGGTGAATACCGTAGGTTATTTACTTCTCCTGACGGAGTTAAATTTATTGCGACAACTCATCAAACAGAAGATAGAAAAAGTAATTTAAGTTATGATGAAATAAAAGACATAATTATAACTGCGATTAATTCCAATAGTAGTACACATAAACGAGTTGGTGTTCCTAACCTTATGATTTCAAAATTAATAAGAGACAAATATAGAAAAATACTTAATGAATTTTCCTTAAACCCGGAAGAAAAAAAAATAAAATTTGTGCACAAAAGAAATAATAATGAAGATGAGGAGGTTTTTGACTACATTGAATTTATTCTTTCTCGTGAAGAAGATAATACTTTTTTTGTGGTGTCAAGCACTTTTTCCGATAATGGTAATTATTTAAAACTTTACGGTAAAGATGCGGTTCAAGCAAGAAAAGTTATAATAGAAAAGTATTTTCATTTAAGAACCGTGTTATTATAATTAATTTATGGAAAAGAAAGAAGCAACTAAAGTCACAGGATGTCGTAAATGTAATAAAGGACAAGAAAATTTACAAATGTTTTTAGTAATCTCAGGGGGATTATTATTTTCTTTGGCGATTTACGGAGCCGTTAGATTAGTTCAAGACATTATATCTTGGTTTTAATCCCTATCATATTTTAAATATGTTCTTATTAACAGATCGCCTATAACAGTCTGTAATTTAAATCCTTTACTCTTAATTCTTAATGGTTTAGATGTATCCATATGTTTTGGAAAATTGACTGATATGTCCCCATCAGGGTGTGGAATTATAAAATTATCTTCTTTAATCTCTTCTAAATTAAAAAACTTATTATAAATTAAATGTTCCCCAATTTTTTCAAATCCACTCTCATTTGTTAAATTAATTTTTAATAATAAATCTCCGTATATTCCATTACCATAATCACCCATATCATTTAGTCTCAACATTTGTCCATCATCAATACCATGCGGTACTTTAACTTCAACTGACTTTACCTCATCTTTTGTTCCAGATCCATGACAAGCATAACAAGCATTCGTTATAATTGTTCCAAATCCTCGACAAGAGTCACATGGAGATTGTACCATTTGTACAAACATTCCACTCCCCATTTGTTTCCAAGTAAGCCCTTCTCCTTTACATGTTTCACAAACTTTTTTATCACCACCAGTGCCATTACAAGGATCACACTTTTCTTTTCTTTTATAATTTAATGAAACTTTTTCATTAGTGAAACTTTTTAAAACATCCACACTTAAGTTGATTACTCTTGATGGTTTTCTTTGTTGTCTAATTTGACTATTAAACATCTCATAAATGTCAGAAAATTGATTGAACTTTGAATTACCAAATGGGTTATTCTTTTGGATGTCGTACTCTCTACGTTTATTCTCATCTCCAATTACATCATAAGCTGCAGATATTTCCTTAAACAATTCTTCATCCCCACCTTTATCTGGATGGTTTTCCTTTGCCAAACTTCTATAAGCCTTCTTAATTTCGTCTTGTGTTGCCGTCTCCTCAACGCCTAATATGTTATAATAATTTTCAGAGTTCATTTATTAATTTTTTATTGTATTATTTGTAATATAGGATAAAAAATATGAAATATCTAATAGTCTTATTTAAAAATAAGAAAAGAAAAAAGATTTTAAATAAATTTAAAACATTAGAGAGGGCAAATAAATATTTTAACGATACCCTTAAAACAAGTAACAATGTTTTATTTTCAAAATCATTTGAGAATGGTAAACCTTGTAAGTATGAGATTGGTTTTTTAGAATCAGGATCAACAGACTTTAATTTATATTTTGTTAAAGATGAACTAGGAAGACAAATAAAAGTGGATATTGACGATCCTGATTACCGTCTTACTAAAATTGTTGATTATAATATTGAGGAGTTACTATATGATGTTGATGAAAAGAATAAAATATCTTTTGGTGGTTTTATTAAAAAGTACCTAACAAGTTCAGGAATAAAACTAATATCTAAACTTAATAATAAAGTTGCAATACAAAACGATGATAAGGTAAATTTGGTTTCTTTAAAGTCTATTGATGAATGTTCAAGATTTATAGATGTTCTTGAGGATTATTTAATAAAAAATGGTAGGTTGGATTGTATCTTGGTTAAAGATACCTCTAAACAACAAAAAAAATACCTTTATACTATTTTAGAGTCTAAAGGTATTGATAAATCATTTCTTTATAGAAGGTTTACTACGTTTACCAGGGAATAGTCTTTCCCAAAAACTTATTTTTTTCTTTTCAATAACTTCTTCTTCAATAACTTCTTCCTTGTAAATTTTATTATTGATAAAAACAATCTCTGTCCCTGAAATTTCAACTTTAAATCTTAATCTATTACTATCAATTTTTCTAAAATTTTTTTGTACTTCTTTAAAATCCTCATCATCCAATTCATATACCAAAATTATTTTTCCTGAAGGAAAAATATTATTAGCAGCATCAGTAACAATAACCAATTTTTCTAAGATATCATTAATATTTTTTTCAGTTTCTCCCATAAAGTAAGTTTCTTAGGTTTTTTTGGTAATAGATCCTCTTTTTTTAATTCTTTGATCTTATTTATAAAGTTATTTTTTTCAAAATTTAAATCTTGAGAGTCTCTTTCTATTTCATTTTTTAGCCAATCAATCTCAGCCTCCAATTTGCTTTTCTTCTTCATCATCTTCTAACTCAATTTTAGGTGACTTTATTTCAAATTTCAATCCTTGTAAGTCATTTAATTTTTGTTTTTCAAAAATATGTTTTAGTTCGTCTATTTTTTGTTGGAATAGTTTGTCTTTTTCTTCTCTTTCCTTATTGTAAGCAATTATATTTTTTATATTAGTGATCTGATTATCTATTACTTGTTCATTAAATTCACTAACAAAAGAAAATAACCTTACGTTAGGGTTTTGGGTTTTACTTTCTAGTACGCTTTTTTCATCGACAAATTTTTTAGGTAATTTCCAAGTGTCTGGAAATTCTATGTCAAATGATAGATAATTTTTTAATTTTCTTACCGACTGTAAGTACGGAAATAAGATATTAAATTCTTGGAACATGCTCATTCGTTTGTTTGTATTAAAAATGTTATTATATAAGTTAAAGATAAACCATACAAAAATATTTCCCTACCACTTAAAACAATTGGTTTAGGATTACTCTGTAGTAGGGAAATAACAAATTTTAGAAAAATTCTAAATATTGATAATATTGAAAATATAAATACAAAAAAATATAATGTATTAATGTTTGTCATATTATACTTTTTTACTTTCTAAAATTTCACCTCTTAATTGTTGCATTAAAGCTTTTAACTCCTGAGCCAATTTTCTTGCTCTTGTTCCCGCACTTTTATTACCCTCAAAAAATTTTGTGGTATCTACGCTAAGTTGTTCTGTTAAAACTTTGATTTTTTCAAGTGTTTCCATTTTTTATTATTATAGGTTTATTTAATATTAAAAATATCAATTTTAAGGTCTTAGTAAATATTAAACAGTTAAATTATTATCTAGTGATTTGTATATATTTAACATTAGGTCAAGATCTGATTGTGTGAAAGTTTTTTCTATGTTGAATATGTCATCAAAAAACTCTCCTATTGATTCTTTAATTTTTTTATCTTTTTGATTATAAAAAATCTCTATAAAAAATAATACAAAGTATTCATAATGTTTTCCCTCGTTGGTAAAAAATATACCTTCTTTACCAAAATTTTCTATTGTTCTATTCCAACACCATTTAAAATGATTAACTATATCTTCTTCAGACATTTTTATTTTGGTTTCATAATTATCTTCCTCCCCTAAAAATGTTTTTCTAATTAAATCATATAATGAATATGAAAAATCATAATACAATTCTAATTTTTCCGGTAAGACATTGTTAATTTTAAACCACGTATCAATATCTTCTTTATTGATAGGTTTAGAGATATAGTTAAAAAAATTATCCATAGAGTTCATCTATGGATAATTATAGGTTATTATATTTTTATGTAAATTATTGTGTTTTTCTACCGTATGAAATTAAATTTCCTATTCTTTCTAAATCCTCGTTAATTTTTTTAGACTTTTTACTACTTTTTTTATCTCCACTTTCAACTTTATTTAAAAGATCAGAAGCATCATCACTTCCTGGTCTATCTTTAACAATAGGTTGTGGAGATTTATTATAAGCTTTTTTCTTAATTTGACCTAACAAATTCTTTTCTCTAATTTCATTTCTTCTTTTGTTTGTTGGTGTTTCTACCGCATTTGCCCATTTAGGGTTGTTTCCTGTTCTTGACGATCCAACAACATTATCTTCAACCCACTCTTGGTTTGGAGTTAATTCATCGTATTCAATATTTTCTAATGCCGCCGCAGTAAAGTTTTCAACGTATTCTGCAACACTATCTGAAGGAACATACGCCATCTTATCCATTTCTTCTATCTCTCCATTACCCATTGGGAAATGTTTAGGTTCCATAGTAAATGACTCTTTAGATCCGTCTTTCATGTAATCTTTCATTTTTTTAGAAACTTCTTTGTAGTAATCTTGGTTTTCTTTTCCTGATTTATCAAAAGATCTTTCATATTCAGAATAACCTCTTGTTTTTTTAGATGGTTTTAATTTCTCTTCAGCTAAAGTCTCAATTAAATTAACAACTTGTTCTTCACTTAATCTTACAGTTCTACCTAATTTATCGTTGAATATTTCGTACTCATACATTTTTGTTCTAAATGTTTTTTCTCCTTTATTCCAAAAATCAGATGTTTTTTCCATATTATCATACATGTCTTCTTCAAGTTCTAAAAGATTAGATTCTTTCATTCCACACTCGGAACATTCTCCCTCCATTTTCAATCCACCACACTCACAAACATCACTTTCATTAACTTCAAATTCGTAGATTGGTTCTTCCTCTAAAGAAGATCTATCCATATATTCTTTATTTCCTAATTTAAATTTTTCACCTTTTTTTGTTTTTCTAAGTGCATCTGTAAAAGCATTTCCTTCTTCCATTTCTTCCTCAACATAATCAAAAGAATTTCCTGCTTTATTAAATTTCATTGTATCGTTTTTTTTTGATATTTCTCCTCTATAGTTTTTCATTTCTTTTTTTATTATAAATATATGATTATCCAAGTTTATTCATTTCACTTAAGATAATATCTTTAATAATATCCTCATGAATTTCATATTTACCACTTATCTTTTTTATTACATTTTCTACCGATTGATTCTCAAAAATGTTAAGAGCTTTAATATCGCCTTGGTTACAATATGGAAAACGTTTACATTTTTTTTTAACCTGAACGAATTTTCCTCCAGGTAACTGTGTTTTGGATTTACCTCTCCAATCTTTCTTACTCATAGATTTGGCCCAAGCTCCTGTTGTTTCATATGATCCTGAAGACGAAGATGAAGTCGCTTCGGTTGCCTCAATTTTTTTAGGTTCTTCACCTGAAAATAAAGGTTCAAAGGATCCTGATCCTCCTGTTGCGGTCGCCTCTTTGGTTTCTGTATTATTTTTTTTAGTGGTGACTATCATATTTAAAAAATCCATTAATTGTTTAGGATTTTTTAAATATTTTTTAATATCCTGTTTTATCTTGTTGTTTGACAACTTTTTGTTTCTAATAAGTTTGTATATTTCAATTATATCCTTTTTATCTTTTAAAAAATCCATATAATGATTTTTTGTATTCTCTCCATTATCTTCTTCTGTTTGTATTGTTGATAATAAATCGTTTTTTGATTGGATGGCGGAGGTAGGGTCTAATTGATCTCCACCATCATAACCTCTAGCATTTGCAATTACTTCGGAAAAACTTTTTTGTATTGCCCCTTTCCAATCTTCCATTTTTATTTAAAAATTAAAATATATGTTAACGCCCCAACTATTGCTCCTGAAACTATTTCAATAATTGTGTTTTTTATTTTTATTTTTTTAATATCTTTTCTTAACTCTTTGTTTTCAGTATTTAATAGTGTCACCTTTTCTTCGGTATCTTTTATTATTATTTCACTATTTTTATCTTTTTGTTCCAAAAATTTAACAACATCCTCTTCTTTAATTACTTTGGTTTCTAATTCTTTTATTTCTTTTTGATCTAAAATAGTTTGTTTTTTTAATTTATCTAACTCATTAAGATCTAATAGTATTTGTTTCCCCACATTAACAGGAAAACATATTGTAGTGGTATCTTCTTTTATAGGTTTAGTTTGACTAAAACCCATAAAAGACACCATAAAAAATGTTAATAAAATAATTTTTTTCATAATTAATATTTGTATCTTTGTTTGAACGAACTGTCAATTTCTTTTTTATCCATTCCTTTTATTTGATCTTTCTTTTGTTCGTAATAATTATTTACGGTTGTTTTTTCACTTTTTATTTTTAATATATTTTCATCAATTTTTTCAATATCTTTTTTATATGATGTAATAGAATCATTTAATTGTATTTGTAAGTTTTTAACTTTATTAATGTTTTGATCTAATTGATCTAACTTATATTTTAATAATTCAGACCTATCTTCAATTGGTTTAAATATCTTAATTAGAATTATTGTTAATAATAATGTTAATACCACTAATAAGATTTCTTTATAATATTTAACTAAAAAATTTTTCATTTTTCTTTTGGTGTTTTTTTTCTGTTAGCAATAACTTTTGACCATTTTGCTTTAAACTTTTCGTAATAAGTTCTTAACTTAGTGGTAAATTCAACAAATTCATCATCAATGTTTATCATATCTCCATTTATGTAAACCCCATTTGTTTCACCAATAGAGAAGAAAAATTCAATATCTAAGTCTTGTATTTTACCTGACCATTCTACGTTATTTGGATATAAATTAAGCGTATTAAAATCAACTAATTCAGATACTTCACTAACAAACTCGTCCATTGATTCTTGGAATGCATTTTTATCGTCTGTTGTTAATTGTAATTCTTTTTTATCTTTACCATTTATTGCCATAAGTCCTCCTGAAATCCTATAAGTCGTTTTCTTTTCAAACTTTCTATCTTCGGGAGTTTCTTCATTATCTTCGTCGTTGGGTTCTGCGGTTTCATATTCATCATCATCAGATTCCTTAATTATACCGTAATACTTATTAAGTATTTCTGTTGATTCATTCACCATATCTTTGTTAAGAAGATTTCTTGATGCTGACAATAATTTTTTTATTTCTTCCTGTCTATTCATTTTCTAATAATTTACTAAATAATTCAAAATTAAAAGCCGGACTTAAGTCTGTAATCTCACTTAAATAATTACTTTTTGTGACAATACCTTCAAAATTTTCAATACCATTTATTTTTGTGTTGTTTCCCAAAATTTTAACCTCAATATTATTATCTCCACATAATTTTAAACATAAGTCTGAAGTAGATTTCATCTGATCTTCACTATATGGTTGCCAATAATAATAATCTCTCCATCTTCTTTGGAAAACTTCACTATTATAAATATTACCAATCCAGTTAATGTAACCATTTTTTAATGGTTGTTTTTCTAACCAACCTAAATTTTCTAAACAAACAAATATTGCATTTTTATTTAAATCATTTTTATTAAAAAATTTTGAGTATTCTTGGTCCTCCAATAACTTAACTATTTTACCTTCCTGATCAATAAAATAGTTAGGTATTTTATTGTATGACTCGTTGTGTCTGTATTTTAGGGATGTAATATATTCTTCAGAATATCTAGAGGAATGTATTAATATAATTTGTTTTTTTAAATCTGATACATTTTTAGATTTGAAGTTTCCATATTTTATTATGTCCACCATTATTTCTTATAAATCAATCTTTTCTTATTGTTTTCTTCAACATGGTTTGTTTCCTCCAAATCTTCAATTTCATATGGGGTAAATGCCAATGCGGTAGGTTCATCAATCTTTTCTTCTTCTGTTTGTTCAAAAGGTAATAAATCTTTTTTTCTTAATTTTTTAACCCTTTCCCAAACCTTTTTTACTTCGTCGGTACCTATTCGGTACCTATTCGGTACTTGGCCGGTATCATGTATGGTATCATGAGTGGTATAATGCGTTAAATAACTTTCAGGAATCTCAACTTCGTCTTGGAATGGGTGTTTTTCGTATTCAGGTTTAACATTCTCATCATCTTCTTTTTTTCTTTTACTTTTAAAAGCCTGATTTGTTGCAATTACTAATGTTATTGCTAATGGATCAAACACAAATATTAGAATTAAAATAAAAAGATTTGCGGTTCGTTTAATATCCCAATCAAGTAGTTCGCTAACATACTTTAAAGCACCCAACTCACTTCCTGACATTTCTTTTGATTCCATGTTTAAAATATCAATATCAAGTTGTGTGATACTATCATTCATATTATCAATTCTTTTTGCTATAGTGTCCCTTCTTACTTGTGCTTGCGATAATTGAGATTCAAATAATTTTCTATTACCGTCGTTGGCTCTTGTAATTACCTGTCCGGTTCTTCTATCCACAGATTGTGTTGTTGTGTTATTAGATACCCCGTCTCTTAACTTAGTAATGTCTCCATCTAAAATGTTTTTTTCTTTTGTTAGTTCGTCTTTAACTTCTTCAAACCTTTTCTTTTTTACCTCAACATTTTTAACTTGTTTTTCGTTAATTTCAAGTTTTGCAATATTCCCTTGAAATCCTGTACTTAGAAGTCCGTATATTCCAAGTGAAGTTATTAAAGATAGAGTCACAAGAGCAATAGACATATAAATCTTTAAAATTACATATGTCTCTTTCCATTTATCGTGAAGGTATGTTGCAATTGCAATTTTAGATATTTCAAGAAATGATCCCATAATGATAACGGGTAATGCCACACCAACAAATACTATTGATAAACCAACTACTGAATAATATGCTGCAGTCCCAGATAAACCCAAAGCACAAAATAATAAAAACCAAGGTAAAAATTTTTCTTTCATATTGTTAAACTATACTTAATAAATATAAAAGATAAAGAAAAACCCCCATTTTAGGTGGGGGTTTATATATGATAGGGTTGTTATTTTAAATTAATTAATTATCTATCTTCTTTGGTGAATCCGGCGGAATCAACCTCAGGTCCATTATCAATTAACATTTCAACTTTAATCTCACCATCTAAAAATCTTGATACAGAACAAAACTCAATTTCAACATCATCTTCAATATTTTTTTTGAATTCGTTGTATTGTTCTTCATTTTCAAAAGAACCGCATTGTTTTGCGGGTGATTGATAAACTTTTAGACGATACGAACCAAATGGATTTTTTAATTCGTTCACAACCAAAATTAAATTATCAAAATGATTATCATCAGTACCATCCTTAGTTACAAATTTACCATTTTCGTCTCGTTTATAAAATTGTGAATAATGGTATCCACAATTATTACAATTCAAATACTCTTCCCCTGTTTTGTAATAGAAATCGCTAAACGCTTCTTGTTTACAATTAGGACATTCTATATAGTCAATTACACTTCCCATGTTTTTTATTTTTATATTTTTTATTAATTTTTATTTTTCCACTCCTTCCAAGTATCAAAATCTTTTAATTCCTCCATCTGTTCTTCCATCCATTTAGCTCCTGATATAAACATATCTTTCCAATAAACAGTATCTGTTGGTCGATGATAAGGGTATTTTGTATGTAATACTTTAGTTGCCACCTTTTCAAGTGTTTCTTCTTTAGGTTCTGCTAACCCACCCCAATAAGTAAGTGGTTTACCATTTTCATCTGTTTCCTTTTCCATATCACTTCTTTTTATTTTGTTTCAACTACGTATTTTCTACCTTCTTTTTTTAATGTTCCAACAAAATCATTTTTGTGGTCAATACCACCCCAAAAACCAGATCCGTCTGACCAAACACCTTTTTTATTATTTTTATAAACCATTTCATCATCGAATGTAATATATTCAGGTTGATCATTTTTAGTCAAAGCATAAGCTCTTGTCATTTCTCTCTTCTCAGATGGTGAGTAATTACCTGACCAATCTTGGCGACATATAAATGTTGCCTGTCCAACAACAACCTTATCTCCGTTTAAGGTTGCGTTTTTATCAAATTTTTTCTTGTAGGTGTAAATGTAAGTTCCCATAATATTTCGTTTTAGATACATTACAAAGGTAATGATTTTTTTTAAACCACCAAACAAAAAGTATAAAAAAATATTTAAATATATTCAAATAATACAGAACCACCATTTCTAAGTCTTCGTAACGCTTTTTCTTTAATCTGTCTAACTCTTTCTTTTGTTAGACCAAAATCAGTCCCAATATCCTCAAGGGTTCTTGGTGTTCCTGTTAATCCAAAATAATCTCCAACAATTACTTTTTCACGATCATCTAAAACATTTAACAAAGACATTAATTTATCTCTTAATAAATCTTTAGTATTGAATACTGAATCGGGTTGTTCGGCATCTGGGTTTGATATCATGTCAATTAAAGTATCTCCTTCATCATTAATTTTCATATCTAAGTCAATTATTGATGGTAAAGTTGAGAACTTATCTTCAAGTTTTTTACCTGTTTGTTGTAACTCTTTTTTTGCTCTTTGTAGATCCTGAACAACATTAACCGGTAGTCTTATTGTTCTTGCGTTATC
>Ga0181347_1000136_pt1 | contig 24131 bp, 44 predicted proteins | sample Su13VDMM110SN_FD_130102 | JGI IMG/M metagenome (GOLD analysis project Ga0181347, IMG submission 130102) | Freshwater viral communities from Lake Michigan, USA - Su13.VD.MM110.S.N | ecosystem: Environmental > Aquatic > Freshwater > Lake | place: USA: Michigan | collected 2013-07-16
TATTTGAAATATATAATAATAATCCTAAATTTATATGATAAAATTAACAAATGGAAGAGGTCAATTAGGAGAAAAATTAAAAGAAAAATTTGATTCTTATAAAACCGAGGCAGACGTAACTATCTATCATACCTGGAAAGTTCCTCATTTATATAACCCTAAATCAGGTGAAGAAGAGTCAATACAAGAAAAAGAATATTTAAAACTAGTTGAGTTTTCAAAAAATAATCTTGATACTAAAATTATTTTTATTTCAACTAATTCAAATAGACCTACTATTTACACTTATTATAAAGAACTAGCAGAAGCTTATCTTTTATTAAATCACAAATCTTGTATTATATTAAAGTTTCCTGTTTTTATAGGAAAAGGAATATTACCTAAATTAAAATCCGGAGAATTAAAACCATATGGAGTAACTGAGATAATTACTTTAGATAAAGTAGTAAATGCTATTGAAGAATACATATTATATAATGGTTTAAAAAGAGTGTTTATAATAGAAGGAGAAAAAATAGAGGCTAAAACACTAGTAGAAATATTAAACATATAATGGTTACAAAAATAACATATCACTTAATGCCTTGGGAGATTGATTATGCATTGCAGTCATTTACTCAATTTAAAAAATCTAAATATTATCTTGAAAAAGGTGATACTGTTAAAATTGATTCATTCTTAAATCTATCTAGCTACCTTATCGATTGGAATAAAAGTAAATTACCAAAAGAGTTCTTTATTCAAAAATATAAGGACCTATCTAACTTGCTAATTGATTATGATCATACTCCGTTCATATATGAAGGAGATGAGTTGTTTGGTATTTTAGATAAACAGAGAATGGCCTATTCTTCTGATGTCGACTACTATATTGAATTATGTCCTGATATGTACTTTAGTGAAACCTTACTTGCATCATTAATAAGTGCAGCTAAAGTAGTACCTAATAAATACTTTGCCATCATTCCACAATTATACAAAATGTGGGACTGGACTTGGGATGTATTAGTAGCTGATAGACATATGAATATACCTTATGATCAATGGGATAAAGCAGATTTATTTGATATTAGATGGGACTTTAAAAATGCAAATATAGAAAGACAACTTAAATCATCTCCAGTAAGTAAATGGTGTAATTGGTTTGATCTATATAATAAAGCATTCTATGAGGAAATGATTCCAGTGCACGACGATTGGCATGGGTACGGACCTGGAGATACTTATGGAATGATAATTTCAGAGCATGCTAAAAAACAGGGTGCTGATTTTCAACAGTATATTTTAGAGGGTGAGCTTATATTTGAATATCCAATTGGTCCCTTAAAACAACGTAATGTTAGTAGTGTTTATAGAGATATGATTGTAACTAAAAATGTTCCTAACCAAAGAGCAGTATTCGAGGCCAAGTTTAATGATTACCTTAATATAGGAGTTCAACAACTAATTAATAAAAAAATAATCTAATGAAGATATTTTCTAATTTTAGACCTGAAAGTAGTTCTGTTTATAATAAACTTAAAAGTTTAAATAAACCTATAACTTTTTTTTATGATTATATTCCTCAAAGTATAGAACAACTTAATATTAATCCTTATAATTTCATTATGCTTCATGAGCCAGATGAATTTTTTGGAATGCATACTTGGGTTTTAAATAATTATCATTTATTTACTGGAATATTAACTTGGAATGAACAATTATTAGAAAAATGCCCTAACGCTATTTTATTTCACCATGTTGGTGAAGGTGGTTGTGGGATGGAGATTAATAATTATCTAGAAACATTTAATGAAGAATATCCTGACAAATCATTTAATGTTAGTTTCTTAAGTGGAGCTAAATCATTAGTTGATGGACATAAATTTAGACAAGAAATATATAAAATAGGAGATCAAATTTATATTCCTAAAAAATGGTTCTACACATTAGATGATTTTAATGAAGATAATTTTAAAAAAGGAGGTGTTGGTCGTCCTGACAATATATGGCACTCTAAAAAAATATGCTACATCGACACTATGTTTCATATTGGTGTAGAAAATGTTAATACTAATAATTGGTATACAGAAAAAATAACAGATGCTTTTGCTACTAAAACAGTTCCCGTATATTGGGGTTGTCCTAATTTAGGAGATTTAGGTTATGATGAAAAAGGTATTTTAAGATTTAATACTATACCTGAACTCATTTCTTTAGTTAATTCATTAACACCTGAAAAGTATTATGACATGCTACCACATATAGAATATAACTGTGAAATGGTTAAGCATCATAGAATTAAAGATAAATTAGAGGAGTTTTTTAAAGAAATAATTAAAATTAATAATTTATAATAAACAAGTATATATTTACATCAAATAATAATTAAACATGAAAACAGTTTTGATAACAGGTGGCGCTGGCTACCTAGGTTCTGTTCTAACAGAAGTACTAATCAACAAAGGTTACAAAGTTACAGTCTTAGATAACCTAATCTACAAACAAACATCAGTAGCTCCTTTTGTTTATAATCCTAATTTTAATTTTGTTTTAGGAGACGTAACGGACAATGCTGTTCTTAGACCATTAGTGGAATCACATGATGTAATTATTCCGTTAGCTGCTATTGTAGGTATGCCTGCTTGTAAAGCACAACCTGAACTAACAGTTAAAGTAAACTATTTACAAGTAAAAAATATTACAGAGTGGATTAATAAGAATCAAATGGTATTAATTCCAAACACTAATAGCCAGTATGGTTCATCAACTGAAATCATTACTGAAGATTCTCCATTTAAACCATTATCTCTATATGCTGAAACAAAATGTGATGCTGAGAAAGTAGTATTAGAATCAGGTAATGGTATTGCCTTACGCTTAGCAACAGTATTTGGTATGTCATATAGAATGAGAATGGATTTATTAGTAAATGACTTTGTTTATAAAGCAGTAACTGATGGTTATTTAGTGTTATTTGAATCTCATTTCATCCGCAATTACATTCATATCAGAGATATCGCTAATACATTCTTATTTATGATTGAAAATTATGAAAAATGCAATAATAATGCATTTAATGTTGGATTAACATCAGCTAATTGCACAAAACTAGAGTTAGCAGAAACAATTCAGAAATACATCCCAGATTTAGTTATCGTTCAAAATAATTTTAAACAAGATTTCGATCAAAGAAATTATATAGTTTCAAATGCTAAATTAGAATCATTCGGATGGGCTCCTCAATTCAGTTTAGAAGATGGTATTCAAGAATTAATTAAAGGATATCAATTAATCACTAAATTTAAAAATAAAGACTTTACAAATCTATAATGAAAATACTAGTAGTATATAACATTTGTGGTTTGAAATTTGATAATTTAGAAATGTGGTCTAACCACCTTAAAGATATTTTAAATCAAGACCACCCTAATTTTACTGTGGCTGTTTCTGGTTGTATTGTTTCAGATAAAAGTAAAAATGAACTTCAAAAGCTTAAAGACAAGTATAATAATATTTGCTTTAATTGGATAGAAGACTTATTACCAGTTAATGCAACATTCAATCACACAGCACAAGTTTGCACTGAACAATTTGGAGAATTTGATGGATATCTTTATGTAGCATCAGATGTTAAATTTGGTACTGATGATAAAGTAATAAGCAAATTAGCTTATTTACATGAAAATAGTAACAGTGCTATGACTTATGCTTTAGTAGATAATGACCATGGTTTAGATGGTTGGTATGCTGATTGTTGGAATGAATTAGATAAATTATTAGAAACAGATCATTTCTCAATTAATATAGGCCGTACAGCAAATATGCATGTTATCTTATTTGATAAAGAAATATATAAACAATTTAACCGCCAAATCATCCCAGATATATTTGCAACACACTGTACTGAAACAACATACAGTTTCTTAGCAGCGGCTTTAGGTAAAAAATATATTGTGCATAATAAAGATATTATGTTAAAACATATTGGGTTTGCTGATGGTCATAGTGTTGGTTTTATAGGTGAAATTGCATACAATGATAACCTTGCTTGGAAACACCTATTTAAATCTAAAATAACAGCTGAAGAGAGATTATTAAATGATGAAGCTAAGGCAAGTGGGTTTGGATACGAAGAACATAGAGGTCTTTTAATGCACGATGAATTAATGTATGATGATAATGAAAATCACATTGAACCTCAAAAATTACTTGGCTTCCTTAAAAAAGCTATATACCTTTCAGAGGACGAATTTAACTATAATAATATTAAATATCAATTTACAATATGATAGATGTTTTATTTATAACACCAGGTAATGCTAGTGGCATATACCAAAATTTAGCTAGTAATTATGCAGCAATTGAACCCCCTACCTGGGCATTGCTGCTAGCAGAATCATGTCGTTCAATAGGACATAAAGTAAGTCTTATCGATATTAACGCTGAGCAATTAGAAAATAGTGAAGTAGTGAATAGAATTAAATTATTAAATCCACGCTTAATATGCTTCGTAGTATACGGACAAAATGTAAATTCAGGTACTGTAAATATGAGTGGTGCTACATATACTTCTAATTATATTAAAGAAGTAGGTATTACAACACCAATTGCTTATGTAGGTTCATATGTTCAAGCAGTTCCTATTAAAGCACTTAAAGAAGAACCATCAATTGATTTTGCATTTATAAATGAAGGAGTATATGCATTAAGAAACGTATTAGCTCAAGAAATAATTGATATTACTAATTTAGATCATATTAAAGGTATTGTTTGGAGAAAAGACGGAATACCTAAAATGAATCCTGCTGAAAAAGTAGTACCAAACGAAAGAATGGATATTGATCTTCCAGGGTATGCTTGGGATTTATTACCTAGCAAAGAAAAACCACTTGATTTATATAGAGCACCTATGTGGCATGCTGAATATGATCAAGATAAAAGATCACCATACGCAGCAATTCAAACATCTTTAGGATGTCAATTTGGTTGTGAATTCTGTATGATTAACATCATAAACAGAAATGATGACGAAGAAATTGGAGTTGCTGGAAACTATAGTGCTATGCGTTATTGGTCTCCTGAGTTTATTATTAAAGAATTTGATAAGTTAATTGAATTAGGAGTTTATACTATTAAAATTACAGATGAATTATTTTTATTAAATAGAAAATATTATGTTCCACTATGTGAAATGTTAAGAGATAGAGGTTACGGTGATAAACTAAGAATGTGGGCTTATTCAAGAGTAGATACAGTTAAACGCCCTGAATTACTAGAACTAGTACGTTCAGCTGGTATTAAATGGTTAGCTTTAGGTATTGAAAGTGGAGATAAAAATGTAAGATTAGAAGTATCTAAAGGTAAATTTGAAGATGTAGATATTGATAAAGTAATAGAACAAGTACATGCTGCTAATATTGAAGTAATGGCTAATTATATTTTTGGATTACCAGGTGATACTCAAGAAAGTATGCAGAAAACTTTGGAATTGTCAAAAGAATTATGTACATTTGGATGGAATGCATATGCAGCAATGGCGCTACCAGGAAGTCAGTTATATAAAAATGCTATTATAAATGGTACTCCATTACCAACTACGTATGAAGGTTATTCGTTTCATGGATATGATACATTATCCCTACCAACAAATACCTTAACATCCGCTGAAGTACTAGCATTTAGAGATAAGGCGTTTGATGAATATCATTCATATGCTCCATTCCAGGAAAAAGTAAAAGCAAAATTTGGACAAGTAGCGGTTGATAATATTAATGAAATGCTTAAAGTTAAATTAAAAAGAAAAATTCTTGAATAATGACAAAAGAACAATTAATTGCTTTTGAAGATGACATAGCAGAATGTTTCAATAATGCTATGATCAAAGCCCCAGTTCATTTATATTATGGAAATGAAGATCAGATGATTAATATATTTCAAAAAGTACAACCTGAAGATTGGGTATTCTGTACTTGGAGATCACATTATCAATGTCTGCTTAAAGGCGTTCCACAAGAACAAATCAAACAAGATATTTTAAGCGGTAAATCTATTACTCTCTGCTACCCTGAGCATAATATTTATTCTTCAGCTATAGTAACAGGTAATATTCCTATTGCAACAGGTGTAGCATTAGATATTAAACGTAAAGGCGGTACTAATCACGTATGGTGTTTCGTTGGAGAAATGACTTCAGAAACAGGTACTTTCTTTGAAAATTGGAAATATGCAGTAAATCATGATTTACCAATCACATATGTAATTGAAGATAATGGTAAATCTGTTTGTACTGATACTAAAGCAGTTTGGAATAGTGAATTATATTTCGCTAATGAAACTAAAAAAATTATCTATTACAAATACGAAACAAAATATCCTCACGCTGGTGCAGGTAAACGAATTCAATTCTAATATATGAAATATTTTGATGAGCTAAAACGCTCAATGGACTGGCTCAATGAAAAACCAGATACACTATTTTTAGGGCAAGCTGTACAATATGCTGGTACTGCTATGACTAATACACTTAAAGATGTAAATAAAAGCAAATTATTAGAAATGCCAGTTAATGAAGATATGCAAATGGGTATGACTTTAGGAATGGCATTAAATGGTACTGTACCTATTTCTATTTACCCTAGATGGAATTTCCTGTTACTAGCAGCTAATCAGCTTGTAAATCATTTAGATAAAATTAAAATTATGTCTGATGGTGGATATAAACCTAGAGTAATTATTAGAACATCTATTGGAGCACAACGTCCTCTTCATCCTCAATATCAACACATCGCTGATTTTACGGGTGGATTTAGATCAATGTGTGACTTTATAGATATAATTAGATTAGATGAACCATATCAGATATTTGAATCATTTAAATATGCTTACGAAAGAACAGACAACCGCCCTACTGTTTTAGTTGAATGGGGTGATTATTACGGAGAAAAATAAAAAATAGAAATAAAAAAAATGGAAACACTAGAAAAAACATCAATTCATGTTACAAGTAATCCTATAGGAGGGTTTATTGATATAATAAAAGAATATACTAAAGTTAAAAAAGAAGATTTAGTAGTAGCTGAAGTAGGGGTATATATTGGTGCTACTACTATATATAGTGCTCCTTTAGTAAAACATATGAATGGTACTTATTTGGCTATTGATTGGTTTAAAGGAAGTATTGAAGGAGTAGATCCTAATGGAGATCATACTCCTATTAGTTTATCTAAAGAAAAAGATATTTTTGAAACTTTTAATCAAAACATGCAGATAGTAGGATGTGATGATATAGTTACAACATATTCTGCTACAACATTAGAAGCTGCTAAAAATATTCCTGATAGGTCATTAGATATTTGCTTTATAGATGCTGATCATATTTACGGTGCTATAAAAAAAGATATTTTAGCATATATTCCTAAAGTAAAATCTGGGGGGGTATTATGTGGACATGATTTTGAATCTTTAGCTTTTCATTTTTTTAATGATATTACTAAAGAAGAATTAACTCAAGATTATGTTGCAAAAATTATTACATCTGATCATTATATAGTGTCTTCCTATAATAATACATCTATTAATCAACAATTAATTAGAAGAAGTAATGAACAATTCCATTTCCACCCAGGAGTAGTAAAAGCAGTAACAGAGTTAATTGGTATAGAAAATATAACATTTAAAAATGATAATGTGTGGGCTGTTAGAATAAATGAAAATAGAGAATTTGAAAAATTATAAACATGAATAACTTTTATTTACCTTTAATGAGTGATAATATTGATAAGCAAGATATTCAATCACTAATCGACTTTTTAAGCCAAAACCAAATACCTAAATTAACAAACGGACCTAAAGTGGTTGAATTTGAAAATGCTTGGGGAGAATGGCTAGGTACAAAATATAATTTAATGGTTAACTCTGGAGCATCAGCAAATGAATTAACTATGCTAGCTTTAAACTACATCCATGGTGAAGGAGAAATTATAGTACCACCACTAACATGGATTTCAGATATATCATCTGTTATATTTAGTGGATTTAAACCAGTATTCTGTGATATTAATTTAAAAAACTTATCATTTGATATTGAAAAATTAAAACAAGTTATTACACCAAACACTAAAGCAATATTTCTTACTCATGTGTTGGGTATTAATGGCTTAACGGATGAATTAATTGAATTGTGTAATGAAAAGAATATATTGTTAATTGAAGATGTTTGTGAATCGCATGGTGCAACATTTAAAGGACAAAAAGCAGGATCAATTGGATTTGCTTCTAATTTTAGTTTTTACTTTGCACACCATATGTCAACAATTGAAGGTGGAATAATCTGTACTAATGATGAACATTTCTATCAAGTATGTAGAGCATTACGCTCACACGGTATGACTAGAGAAATGACTGATCTTAACTTCAGACAACAAATCATTGATGAGAATCCTGATTTAAATCCTGACTTTATATTCTTAAACCCAGCACATAACTTTAGAAGTACTGAATTGAATGCTGTTATTGGTTTATCTCAGATCAAAAAATTAGATTCAAATAATAGTTATAGAGTAAATAATTTCAAATACTTTATGGAACGTTTAGATTCTAATAAGTATCATACTGATATTGAAATGGAAGGTCAATGTAACTATGCTTTCATAGTTATATTAAAAGAAGGCTCATTTAAATTAAGAAATAGAGTAGAGTTAATATTAAAAGAAAATGGAATTGAATTTAGAAGAGGATTATCAGGTGGTGGTAATCAACTAAGACAACCATATTTTAAAAAGAATTACAATATTAATTATGATGATTTTAAAAATGTAGATCACGTACATAATTTTAGTTGGTATATAGGTAATTATCCAACATTAGAACAAGAAAAAATAGACACATTGATTAACGTATTAAATAACATTATATAATGACATTTAAAGAATATTACAAATACTATTTAACATTACACCAAAATAAATGGAATAGAAGATTACATGTTTTAGGACAACTAACAACAATTGCTACTTTTATTTTTATAACTTATCTTATTATAAAAGTTTCAATATTTTTTCTCCCACTATATGGTATTGTTCCGTTTGTAGTTTACCCATTTGCCTGGTCAGGACATTTATTATTAGAAAAAAATCAACCAGCTGCCTTTAAAAACCCATGGTGGGCTAAAAGAGCGGATTGGGTTATGCTTAAAGATATATTAATTGGAAAAATTAAATTATGATATTTCCTGAAGTAAAAATATTCCAACCTGATTCATTTATAGATAGTAGAGGAGAATTATACACTGTATTTAATCAAGATGAACATGAGTTAGTTTTTAATCATGATAAAGTAGCTGTTTCAAAACGAAACGTATTAAGAGGAATTCATGGTGATTTTAAAGCAACTAAATTAATCACCTGTTTACATGGTGAAATATATTTTGTTATTGTAGATAATAGACCAGAATCTCCAAATTACTTAAAATGGTATTGCTTATTACTAAATGGAATAAATAAAAAATCAGTATTAGTACCTCCTGGATTTGGAAACGGTCATTTAGTATTAAGTGACACAGCTGTATTTTTCTATAAATGGTCTTATGATGGAGAATATCCTGATGTTAAAGATCAATTTAGTTTAAATTGGAAAGACCCAAAAATTAATATATATTGGCCTATTGATAATCCTATACTTTCAGAACGAGATAAAAATTCACATTAATGAAGTGGAAAGAATTTATACAAGAAATCCCTGATTTCCCAATACCCGGAGTTTCATTCAAAGATGTTTCTCCGTTATTAAAATCTCCTTTATTCCCTCATGCTATTGAGGAGATGAAGAACCTAGTTAAACACCCTCACTATTGGATAGGAATTGATGCTAGAGGATTCATATTTGCCTCAGCACTAGCTAGTAAAAACGGAGGTTTAATTATGTGTAGAAAAAAAGGCAAATTACCCCCACCAACAATAAGTGAAACCTATACTTTAGAGTATGGAGAAGACACTTTAGAAATTAAACCAGGTGAAGGAACTGTAGTAATAGTAGATGATGTTTATGCTACTGGGGGTACTATGAATGCTGTTGAAAAGCTATGTATTAAAGCTGGTTACACGGTTATAGATAAATTAGTATTAATTGATTTAAAGTTTTTACATGAACCTAACAATGTTAAAAGCCTAATACAGTATGAATAAAAAAGTATTTATAGTAGCTGTTCCTGATGAAGTAGAAATACAAGGAGAAATATTAAATTATCCTGTTATATTCAGTGGTATAGGTAAGATAAATGCTACTATAGCAGCAATGACTGCTTTTAATTTAGGATATAATGAAATAATTAATATTGGGTCTTGTGGTTCATTACATCTACCTGTAGGAGATATAGTTAAAGTAGGAATATCTTATCAAGATATCGATGCTACACCTTTAAGTCTATATGGCACAACACCATTTGAAGTTAATAGTTTACAAATAGTATTAGATGTTAAATCACCAATCACATGCTTCACCACAGATTACTTTTACGATAAACCTCAACAATTAAAATATTCTAAATATTATTTGGATATGGTTGGAAAATGTAGTATATTCGATATGGAATGTTTTTCAATTGCAAAAGTATGTAAGCGATTTGGAATAAAATTTAGTTCATATAAATGGGTTTCTGATAGTGGAGAACATAGCGATTGGAGAGAAAATTGTAAAATAGGATTTGAAAAAATAAAAGTTATACTTAATGAGCAATTTGAAAAAGAAAGAATTTCAAAACTATAAAATATTAGTTATTGGAGATGACGGTATTGATAAATTTATTTACGGTACCGCTGTACGTTTAGCTCCTGAAGCACCTGTACCTATACTTAATCCTATTACTGAAACAACAAATAAAGGAATGGCAGGTAATGTAGTAGAAAATTTAAAATCATTAGGATTTAATACTTACTTTATCTCAAACCCAGAAACAATATTAAAAACCAGATATGTTGATGACAGATCAGGACAAATATTATTACGTGTTGATGAAAATGATAAAGTAAATAGAATTGATCATAATATATTAGATCAAATATTAGATAATAAATGGAACGGAAAAAACATAGATGCAATTATTATAAGTGATTATAATAAAGGTTTCTTAGAAGAGGAAGATATCCAATTTATTTGTGAAAACAATAAAAATGTATTTATTGATACTAAAAAAGTATTAGGTAAATGGTGTATAAACGCATCATTTATTAAAATTAACCACGTAGAATATCAACATACAGAATATACTATTCATGAATTAGGCATCGAAGATAAATTAATTATTACTCTATCCAGTAAAGGATGTCAACATAAAGGTAAAATGTACCCAGTTGAAAAAGTACAAATTAGAGACGTATCAGGTGCTGGAGATACATTCCTATCAGGATTAGTAGCTGAATATGTTTTAACCAACAATATAGAAAAATCAATCTTATTTGCTCAACAATGTGCTACAGTAGTAGTTCAAAAACCAGGAGTATCAACAATATGAATACATACACAATAGAATCAGTTGGTGAGGTAATATCTAATGATAAAATAGATATAAATACTTTTAAATTTAGACATGATAAATTTTCTGAAGTTATTCCTAAGGGATGTATTGTTTTAGATATTGGAGCCCATGTTGGTGGATTTAGTTTATTATTTGGTAGTTGTGTTGGAAAAAATGGTAAAGTACTTGCTTTTGAACCTAATCCAAAAACATTTGAAAGTTTACAACAGAAAGCTAAAGATAATCCTTTATTTAATATTGTTCCTTACAATTATGCTTGTACTAAAGAAAAAGGTAAATTTACCTTTAATTATTCTGATCCAAGTTTTGGAACTGGAATGAATGGTGGTTTTTTTGATTCTTTAAAATTAGGAGATCAAATTAAACAATTTCATGGTTATCAAATTGAAGTTAATGGAGTTAATATATTAGAGTTTTTAAATGAAAACCATAGCAACGAACTTGATAAAATAAAATTTATTAAGACTGACACAGAAGGATTTGATAAAGAAGTATTAAAGACACTATCACCTCTTATTAAGAAAAACAGACCAGTATTAATGGTTGAAGCCTTTGTTAATTTAACAGAGGAAGAAATGGAAGATTATTATAATACTTTAAAATCATTTGATTATGAAATATATGATGTATCGCCATTAGACAATAAAACGGATTGTACTGGTCCTTTAACTAAAGAAGAATTTAAATATTATACTAAAAAAATAATAGATAATGGTAATTTCTTTTGTTTTCATAAAGACGAAGTACCAAAATATAATTTGCCAACTACAATACCAGGTAAAACTGCTGTGGTTGTATTTGGTAGAAATGATGGATATAAGGAAAAAGAACGCTTTGCTATTCATTTAACTACAATGCTAGAAACGTTTGATGAAGTAATTTATATAGATTGGAATTCATCATCCCATAGTTTCTTATATGAAGTATTAGATATGATACCTAAAACAGGTAGATTAAAACACTTCGCTATTCCACCTGAATATGCTAATATGATGTCTAACAATGATGAAAAAGCACAAATATGTAATAGTGTTTTATCATTTAATTTAGGACTACGAAGAACAGATGCAGAATGGATTGTATTAGCAACTACAGATATCATTCCACCAACCCGAGAAACGCTTCAACAATTTATTGCTCAAGCTAATAAAAATTCACTTTATACATTTAGTAGAAGAGATATTGAATATGATGATGTAATTGCTAATTTAGATAATTTGGATGAATACAGAAAACATCTCGATGAAACTACAGAACCCCGTTATTTCCCAACTAAAGTAACTCCTAATGATGAATATAGTATTTTTAATTGCTGTGGTGATTTCCAATTAGCTCCTAAAAACGTATGGTACAAATTACGTGGGTATGAAGAACCAATGCTATATGCTTGTTTTGTAGATACTAATGTACAGAAAAAATCAGTATTATATGGTTTTAACTTAGTTCCAGTTTATGATATTCCTTTATATCATATGAGCCATAAAGGTATGGGGAATGATGGATCATCCCCATCAAAACAACATTATAACGATGCGTGGCAGTGGGTAGAACATTTTAATAAATATGAAGAACATGGACATATTATGTTTTCTAGAAATGAAGACACTTGGGGATATTCTAATGTAGAAATCGAATTTGAAGTATTTTAAATACAGTCTTATATTTATAGAAGAAAATACATACTATGGCTACTTCTTCAAAACGCAACGCACCAAAGTTAAGCAGAATTGTAACATTAGGAGAAATTGAATCAGAACTTATCAATAATATCATACAACTAATATATGAAATTAACGATGAAGACGCGAAAAAAACGCATGCTGAACCAATTAAGCTCATAATTAACTCACTTGGAGGCGAAGTGTACAGTGGCCTAGCTTTAATTGATGTCATTGATAATTCGCAGACTCCCGTTTACACAATATGCCATGGTTCATGTATGTCTATGGCGTTACCAATATATGCTGCTGGTCACCATAGATTAGCAAGTAAAAATGCTACATTCATGTACCATGAAGCATCATATACTGCTGAAGGAAAAGTATTACACCATAAACAAGAATTAAAAGAAACAGATCGTATTGATATGGTATGTGATAATTATTTATTATCCAAAACTAAATTCACTCAGAAACAATTAACAGATATTAAAAATAAACGTGGTGAATGGTATTTCGATGTAAAAGTAGCTAATAAATATGGGCTAGTAGACGAAGTAATTTAATATTTATATATAAACATAAACAATGGCTGATAATAAACCAAAATTAAAAATCGACGTAAATCATAATCCGACTAAAAAGGGTATTAAAGTACAGTTCGTACTACCACAAACCTTAGAAGGAGATGCTAAAGCAGAGATGACTCAGAAATTACAAGCTAGACTAAATAGTGGATTACAACAATACAATCTTACAGTTAGTCAAGATACAGACGTTCCATACAGTAACGTTATAGGATTCTTAATCCCAATAGCTGATATTAAGTTATTGATTAAGAAAGCTATTACAGGTGGAGCTGAGGCGCCTCCAGAAGAAGCAATTTAATTTTAATAATTAGTTATGATTAAAACTCGAAAGATGAGGAGAAAAATACCTATATTCAAAGTTATAATGAATGGTAGAGAGGATTACTCCCAACTAACAGAAATACCCGAAATAATAGAGGTAGTAATTGAGGAGACTGTTGTTGCTATTAAAGATGGAATAGAGAAAAATAAAAAATCTATATCTTTATTTGAAGTAGCAAATTCAGATTGTTATATTGACTTAGAGAAAAACAAATGGAAACCAACTCTAGAACACACTATTGGTTACTTTGTTGAAAAGGAAGACTATAGTAAATGTGCTGAGATTAGAGATTTAATAAACAAACTGTAGTTATGGAAAAAGATCCCCACGCGGAAGGTATTAAAAAGTCTATTGAGGATATTATTGGCGCTGATACGTCTCTAAGACGTAAGAAAAAAACAGACGAGGATTTTCAAAAAGAAAAATTTATAAAACTTATTCAGATATTAGATGAAATAGAAGTACGTTCTATGATAATGGGTGGAGATTTAGGTTTAGATTTTACTAAATATGATGATAAATTCTATATGGTAATTGATGGGTTATTAGGATTACTATACCCTAAAGAGGCATGTGAATTAATATTCTTCTATCTATATGAACGTATAAATGAAGATGGTTCAATTAATGAATTAGTAGATGAAAACGGGAACATAGTTACCCTTGTTTCCCCAACAGATCTCTGGGATTTAATAAAAATAATCCAAGATAAAATTGGGAAGGCAAAAAAGAAAGTATAGATTAAATCAAACAAAAATAAACAAATAAAATGAAAACAGTTATCGCAATCGTAATGATCGTGGCTTTAGCCTCATGTGGTGGTGCTGCAACTAGCACTCCAACCTCAACGGATTCAACTAAAATTGATAGTACCGTAGTAGTAGACTCAGTAAAAGTAGAGTCTATAAAATAATCCCCCAATAACGGGGCTTAGGGTCCCGTTATTTTTTTATTATGCCTGCTGCAAAACCTTTAACTAAGTTTCAAATAGAAACAGCAATGCGCTACACTAAATCAGTGAGAGCAGCTGCTAAGTATTTAGGATGTTCATATCATCACCTTAAGCCTTTTATGAAGGTACTTAGAGTAGATGATTCAGATCCTAATTCACCAACTTTATTTGATGCTCATAAAAATCAAAACGGTAAAGGCATTCCTAAGTTCTTACCTAATAAACGTAAAGAACCAAATGTTAAAAATATTATCTTAACAGGTACAGGATGGGAATCATTTACCCCAGAAAAGATAAAAGTAAGGTTAGTAGCTGAGGGTTATTTAAGAGATGAATGTTATGTTTGTGGATTTAGTGAACGTAGAGTAACAGACTTTAAAATTCCATTACTCCTACATTTTAAAGATAATAATAAATGTAATTATCTACTTGATAACCTAGAGCAAACGTGTTATAATTGCTATTACTTGTATGTTGGAGAAGTATTAACACCAAGCCAAATACGCAGTGTAGAAGACTCATCACCACCATTAACAAAACCATTTGAGTGGGACTTAAATGATGAACAAATAGCAAATATGAAGGCGTTAGGAATATTTGAATAATTAAAATAAAAACAATAAATATGAGTTACGAATTAGCACAAAAATATGTTGACTTTCAAATTCCATCAGACGTTAAACAAGCCTATAAAGCGGGTGTAAGAATGGCTGGTTCATTAGATTTCATTAAGATGATGATGTTTGCAAATGAAACACAATTAACCAATGATAATATTGATTATTATATGGGTATTCCGCCTCGCAGGCAAGAAGATGAAACATACAATGAAATGAAAAACAGAGGCAAACTAGCAAAAGCACTATTGAAATATAGAGCACAATTATATGATTATTCAGTATACGAAAAACAATAAAACATGGCACAATTTTTCCAAGTAAAAGTTCAATTTAGAACAGAAGACGAAAGAGGTAAAGTAAAAAAAGAAAACGTAGCGTATTTAGTAGATGCAATGTCAGTGACAGAAGCAGAAGCTAGAACAGTACAATATTTAACCGAGCATGGTGAAGAGGCATTTGAAGTAAAAGCAGCATCTGAATCTAAAATCGCTCAGGTAGTAACAGCTTAAACTTAATAATAGTCAGGTGGCGGAATGGTTGTAGACGCTAGTTGAATGTATTGATTACTTCTGACGCATTCAATGAACAAATAATTGCTAGGTTCAAATCCTGCCCTGACTACAAAATCGTTCGAACGTGGAACGACGAAGACGGCCGTGGCATACCATAAGATCTGCTCGCTTAGTGGCTCCGTATCGTAGGACGGCACAGTTAGCAACTCTGGTGGTATTCTAAAAGTTGCACATACTGTAGGATGGTGAAATGCTCTAGAGCTTGGCATACACACCCTTTCGTCTCAAGGGCGCGGATAAGAAATAGATAGGTGATAATGGGTTGACCACACGCTTGCAAGCACGAGTGTCATTTATTGAATCGCCGTATGGAGGTTCAAATCCTTCTCCTACAGCTAAAGAGGATAAAATGTGTAGTAACCTCAAGGAAGCTAGCTCCTACTACACTCTTTTTAATAATTATAGTCATGGCATGTCATTGTTTACATCTGAAAAACGCAAGCGAATTCTACACGTTACTTAAACAACGTGACCCTGATTTAATCAAAAAAATGGTTAAATGTGTGATGAGCGCATATAAGCGAAATAAAGCAGATATTGATATATTTGATATTACATTCAAAGACATGAGCGAATTAACATTTAATATTGAAAAATCGCAATACAGCGAATTACTCAGCAACTGTCTTAAAGATATGATTGAAATAGAAGAATACGAATTGTGTGCTGAGATAAAAAAAGTAATAGATAAAAAATCAAAACACGGGGATGGCATAGGTATTTGATCCGTATGAGATGGGTATGTATACACGCAGAGACATGGCATTCACTCTCTTTAATCCTGATGCAAACAATTTAAACGACAACAAAATCGCTCGTCAAGAACAAGGTGCTCGTATTATCAACATGGCTTTTGCTAATGTTGCTATGGCTGCCTAAGATCTTCGGATCTTTTCTTTCCCTGGCAACTTGGGTGAAACAGTAAGTTGCAAGTTAATCATTTACCTTTGGTAGGTGATTTCTAAAGGTTTTCTTGGTTGAACCCGTTAATCAACCAAGTGGTGGACTGTTACCAAATCGGTAGCCCTACTACGGTGCAGTAGCAATACAGTACTAAGCGTGTGAGAAGCTGTACATATTTGTACTTACGGAGACCGCGGTTCGAATCCGCGCATCTCCACAATGGACGACCTTTTAGGTCGTCCTTTTTTTACATATTTATATGTAGACCAATTAAAAATTAAAAAATGATAGAGCAACCAAGGGGTTTTAAAGACCTATTAAATAAAATGATGAGACGAAAATGGCTTATTACCTCTATGGTATTAGGTGGATTTTTGTTTATTATAGGAGGAATGTTCTTTGCCATATTGAATAAAAATACAATTGAAGGAGAGTGGAAAGAATTACTATTATTATTATTAGGTGCATTCATTGGTAGTTATGGTAAAATTATTGACTATTGGTTTTCTGACGCTGATAAAGATGAATTATTAATTCAAAAAATGGATGAAGAAGATGGTACTACATTATCTAATGTTAACCATAAAAAAAAATCCAATAAACATATCAGCTCAACAACCCCAAATACATCTCAGCAATTAACCGTTAAAAATTAAAAGTATGAATTTCAAACAATGGATCATCGACTTATTTAAAGATGAGAGAGGATCAACATCAATCAAACCAGTTATCGCATTCGTGGGTGCTTTGTTCCTATGTGGAACAATGTTAATAAATAGCTTTTCACACGCTGATTTTGCTCCATCACCTGAATTAGTAAACGCTGTAATGATTATCACCGCAATTGGAATGGGTGCTGATACATTAGATAAATTTACTAAAAAAGCAAAAGCCGACGAACCAAAAACAGAAGAATAATTAAGGGAGGGTTTAGGCCCTCCTTTTTTTAATGATGTTATAGATTTGGTTAAGGCAAAATAGTTTCATATATTTATTAAAAATAGTAGGTTATGTACGAAATCCAGCAATTCTTCAAACAAATCCACAATTTAATTCGTTGGTTTCCCATTATCTGGAAAGATAAGGATTGGGATGACCACTATATCTTTGAAATATTAAAATTCAAACTTAAAAATCAAGCTGAATATATTGGTAAGAAAGACCGTCATTTATCTGCTAAACGCGATGCTGAAATAATGATGTTATGTGTTAGGTTAATGGATAAAGTTCAAGATGAATATTATGAAACAGAATATTTTAATTACCACGAATCAGAAATGAAATTTATACCTAGCAGACGCCATCCAGGTAGTTATGAAATGGTTAATAAATTAATATCAGAACATTATGATAATTATTTTAAAAAATATCCATTAATTTATAGAATGGTCCCTGATTTACAAGCACCTAAAGAAAAAATAGCATTTCAAATGGCTAGAATAAATGGAGAACGAGCACATAAATTATTATTTACAATATTAGAACAAAACATTAGAAAATGGTGGGATTAATTATTGTACTTGTTATTGTGTTACCAATAGCTTGTATTTGGTCAATAAAAATTGACAACATGAATAAAAAACACCCAGACTATAAGGGTGAAGATTTCCTAAATTCAGCAGGACGTGATGGTTGGGATGATCACCTAGACTAATCGGCAAAATAGAAATCATATATTTATATTATGAAAATAACAATAGCATTTATACTATGTATAATAGGAGGTATAGTATCCTTTATTCAATTACAAGGACAAATAGCCTGGAGGTTTCCTAGAGAAAATCCATACATAATGATGTTATTAGGTTTACCAATATCTCTTATTTATATTACAACAACTAAATTATTTAACGAATATTATGGAGCAAACTGGCCAGGCCGTTTAATTGGATTTGGTGTTGGTATTATAATATTTACAATAATGAGTTGGTTAATACTTAAAGAATATCCAACATTAAAAACAATGGCATGCTTATTATTAGCCTCTATGATAGTTGCATTACAGATATTTTGGAAAGATTAAATAAATAATATGAAACTATTATATAATATCGAAACGCTAATCATAGGCACATTAGTATTCCTCATATGTATAGCTGAACTAAGCCTTTATTTATGAGATATAAAGCTATTATAGTATCCGATCTTCATTTGGGTACAATGGATTCAAAAGCCAAAGAATTTATTAATTTCTTGGATGATCACCCAACAGATTTACTAATACTTAACGGAGATATAGTTGATGGATGGGCGTTAAAGAGAGGATCTAAATGGAAAAAATCACATACAAAGGTACTAGCTAAATTACTTAAAATATCCCATAAAACTAAGATTATATGGATTAGAGGTAACCATGATGAATTCTTACATGATTTTATAGATACTAATGTAGGTAAGATAGAGGTAAGGGAAAATTATAAACTGGAGATGTATGAAAGAGTAAATAGTAAGTGGACATCAAAACATTATTTTGTATTTCATGGTGATGTAATTGATGTGTTTATTACTAAATATAAGTGGTTAGCTAAATTAGGATCAATTGGATATGATTTGGCTTTATGGATTAACAGGTGGTATAATAGATATAGAACATGGAGAGGATTACCATACCATTCAATATCTCAACAAATTAAAGAAGGTGTTAAAGTAGCAACTAGCTATGTTAATGACTTTGAAATAACAGCAATTAAGATGGCCCACAAACATAATTGTTATGGAGTAATATGTGGACATATACATCAACCAGCAGATAGAATTATAGATGGAGCTCATTACCTAAACTCAGGAGACTGGGTGGAAAATTTAACAGCTGTTTTGTTGGATAATCAAAATAAATTTACTATCTTTAAGTTATGAAACTAGTAGTTATTAGCGACACGCACAATAGACATAAGCATTTAACATCTGTAGCTATGGGAAATAGACTACCGGATAGCGATTTGCTTATTCATGCTGGTGACTTCAGTGCACAAGGACTAAAGCATGAAGTACAAGATGTACTTAAATGGTTAGTGCAACAAGCACCTCGCTATACCCATGGAATAATATTCATAGCTGGTAATCACGATAGATCATTTGATGGCCCTAAGTTTGGTGATGATGATATTGAAGAAGGATCTAGAAAAAAACCATTATGGTTACAAGAAGCTTTAGCTAATTTACCAGCTAATGTACGCTATCTAGAAAATGAAGGCGTAACTATAGAAGGAATTAAGATATGGGGTAGCCCAGTAACGCCTTGGTTTCATGGAGACAGGTGGGCATTCAATAAACATAGAGGCGAAGATATAGATGCAGTATGGAATAAGATTCCAATGGATACTGACATCATTATAACACACGGACCTATAGCATACAAATTAGATTACGTTGCACACGATCAACATTATACTGGATGTGAGCATTTAAGACAACGAGTGCAATCAATTAAACCATTAATTCATATTAGTGGACATATTCATGAATGTTATGGATATGATTACGATGAAAATACTCATTACTTCAATGCTAGTATTTGTAATCATCAGTACGAGCCATTAAATGCGCCTTGGGAGATTGAAATTGATTTGGTAGGCAGAGAAATAAGTGGTAATTTCATAATATAAAATAAATCAATGGCACTCAAAAAACAATTAAAAGAGGTCAAAGCAAAAATAGTATATTGGCAACAATATCCAGCTACCAATTGGATTGGAAAGATGTATAAGTCGCATCAAATAAAAAAATACGAACACGAGAAGGAAGATATTGAATATAAGTTGAATAAAACAAAAATGTTATGAAAAAGAGAAATCAAACAATGATTGATAAAATTATTGATAACTTTAATTGGCATATAGTAGAGGTGGTGATGGAAGAATTAAATTGGAAATGGGCGGGTTTAGGTGAAGGTGGAAGTATACCTACTAAATTAGATTTAAAAGTAGCAGCACAAGAGAGACTTGAATCTGCTATTAAGCAAGCATTAGATCCAAAAAGTAAAGAAGATAAAGGTATTGGTTGGATTAGCGCTAGTGGTGGATTAAAAGCAACAGCTTGGAGAACTAAAAACTATAAATTAGCTCAAATTAGATTAGAATTCATTATTGAAGAATGGGATGCAACTAAATAAAACTATATGAAAGCAATATTAGAATTTAACTTACCTGAAGACAATCAGGAATTTACAGTAGCAACAAATGGACTTAATTTTTGGCATGTGTTGTATGACTTAGATCAATCATTAAGATCTAAAACAAAATATGCTCCTGATGACTTACCTGAAGATAAGTATAATGCATACCAAGAAATCAGAGATGAACTTCGTGAGCTAATGTCAGATCATAATGTTAATTTTGATATGGTTGAATAAATAAGTTATGAAAACAGCAATGGAGCTAGCGTTAGCTAGAATAGAGTTAATGAAGGATATAAATCCAGATAGCGTACATTGGCAAATGTTTAAGGAAAATTATATGCAACAAGAAAAAAAGCAAATAATAAATGCTCATGGACTTAGGTATTCAGATATTACAGAAGAAACAGTAAACGGGGAAGAGTACTATAACGAAACATTTAACCAAGAGCCTAAAAAAGAATATCAACCAAGTGAAAAATATCTTACAAAGCAAAAAGAATTAATGGAAGATTTTATATGGAATAAAATGAATAAAAATAAATAAGTTATGAAAACAGCAATGCAAGAATTATGGGATTACATAGATGCTAATTACCATGAAGATACTTTTAATCTCTATAATACAAAAGAAATTTCACTTCAAAAAGAAAAAGATTGGATGATACATACCTATTGGGTAGCATATAAGGAAGGTCAGTATAGTGGGGATAAAACAGCAGAAGAATATTATAATGAAACATTTAATAAATAATATATGGACTATATTTACTACGCATGCCGTGAAAGTGATAAAATCAATTACTTCCACTCCTCAATAGGAGCATCAAATACACTTGAAGGACTATTAGAATTAGTAGATGATTATATGGGTGTAGGTGAAAAATACAATAATTCAGGAATAAGAATTAAATATGAATCTCACTATAGTAAGTATCCTAATAGTAATGAACTAGAAGGAACTATAACATATCAAACACCAGAGGAAGAAAGGGTGAGTGTTTATATAGTTGACTTTAATCAAAAATAATTATGAAACCAATACACAAATTTAATGGAGGCAACGGAGCTACATTATGCCACAGATGTAATAGAATAATTTCTATAGGACTAACTGATGATCTATATTGTATAGATCATGGTGGAATGAAAAAAGAATATAAGTACTATATAACACGCCATGATGGATTAAGTAAAAGTGGTAATGATATACAATGGGCTGAATGGAATGAAGATAGCTCATTTAAAGCTAGATTTGATACTATAGCCGTTGGTCGTAGTATGGTATTAGACTTTAATATGGGTAACTTTAAATGGATGACAACTCAAGTAACAGAGGTTTTGGAAAGCACAGCAACTTATATTAAATTTAAAACGAAAAATAGCGAATACGAACTTTATATTATAGAACATGACAGCAAAACAACTGATAGAGAAATTACAACAAATTGATCCTGAGATGAGAATATTTGTTGATGGGTACGAAGGTGGATATAATGATGCTACTGTATCTGAAATTAGAGATATAGCACTCGATGTTCATAGTGATTGGTATTATGGCACACATGAAGATGCCGACCATTCCTATTATAAAGTAGAAGGTAAAACAATAGTTAAAGGAATAGTGTTATGAGTTATTCAAGATGGAGTACATCCGTTTGGTATACATTTTGGGCAGCAACAACTGATCTAAGCTATAAATGGCCTACTAATGAATTAAAACGTTCTCAAGTATTTGAGATATGTGATATGCCATCATTTCGACTTACATATGGTGAATTACAAGATAAGGGAATGACTAGTATTTTAGAAGAGATAAATACATATTATAATAAAGACCACTCAGGTAATATGTTTGCTGGGTTTGTAGATGGGGTAGCTACTTATGAGCCTATGAACTACGTAGCTAAAGAACCAAATATATTAGAAATGTTAGAACTAACAGAATATATAAGAAGATGGGAGGTAGATGTAGATGAGCACTTTAAATTCATTAACTTTATAAAATACGAATGGTATTACCCACTTAAAAATAAATGTTATGACAAAATTAAAGCAAAAAGACGTTAAACGAGAATGGTTTATTGTAATGAACTCTGATTTAGAATATTTTGCTGGGTTAATGTATGGTGGAGAGATAGTTTGGTGTAGTGATTATAAAGAAGCAAAGCCACTAGATGACGAACGCAAATTCGTAACATTAAAGAATATGTGTTTTGGCAATGAATTAATCTTAGATTACATTTAAATAATAAGCTATGACTCCAGTTTACCCAAAGGAAAATCTTGAATATAGAGAGAAAGTATTAGAGCGCTTTCGTAAATTAGTTAAAGATACAAGATGGGATACTTGTGAAGATAAAATATCACTACGTGGACGTAAACCAAAGCAATCCGTTCGCATTGAAACTAAACCTCGATCATCAGAAAAATATAATTGGTTATGACAACACAACTTAGTTTATTCCCCGAAACAACCAAATACACATCAGTAAATGATACGTACTTTGGATTTGAATTGTTTGAAGAAATATTAGCGGCTATTAATGAACGAAACAGCGTTACAGAAGATAACATGTTTAGAGCTGGCGTTGGTTCTGCTGAAGCGGTTGTTAGACGAATTAGAGAAGAATATTACCACGCAATTTTAATATCAGCAAATGGAGGATTATAGTAATGATAAATTAACTAATGCTCTTATTTTAATAACTGGTATTAGTTTGATTATAGCGTCTTTGTACAGTATATTGACGTAATATATTTATAGGTATAAAATACCTACTATCACTGTTATTGTTGTTTTATATTTACTACAAACTAAAAAACAAATAAAATATGGCTATTCAAACGAAAGATCAAGCACAAGGAAAAGTAGACAAAAAGTTAGA
>Ga0181347_1000145_pt1 | contig 23234 bp, 26 predicted proteins | sample Su13VDMM110SN_FD_130102 | JGI IMG/M metagenome (GOLD analysis project Ga0181347, IMG submission 130102) | Freshwater viral communities from Lake Michigan, USA - Su13.VD.MM110.S.N | ecosystem: Environmental > Aquatic > Freshwater > Lake | place: USA: Michigan | collected 2013-07-16
CGGACGGTGTCTAGGTAGCCGCCAGCCGCTAGTACGGCAAGGGCTTGGAAGCGCGTCACCGTGCTGGGGATGGGTGGTGTATATGGTTGAGGTGTATTTCCTTCAGCAATCCACTCAAGGTATTCACGCGAAGTATTTACATCGTGCCATTGTTCGACGCCTACTTTTTGCGCCATCCCACCATCTTGATTTAGTTTGAACATCATTTACAGCTCCGAATCTGCTGCTGCGGTAGACGCAGTATTTACTGTGGCATTGCCATCAATTGAAAAATATGAAGTTGAACTTCGATTATTTAATGTGGCTGTGGCAATAGATGAACCTGTAACCGTTAATGAAAAAGGTATAGATCGTTTTGTTACAACATAACGAATTGTTGTAAATGCTGGATTTGTGGCAGTAGAAATAAATCCAATAACTTCATAATACCTCTGGCACAACGCCAACTCCATCCCAATCGGACGTTGCTCGAATGGCGTGGCTACGGGGCCGACTTCGAGTTGCACCTGAGCAATACTGACGGTTTTGCTGGATTGGCCAATGGTGCCGGAGCGAGAATCATAAGTTGAGCCAGCATCAAGCCAAAACAAAATTCCAGTATAACTTGTGTTGGCTGTTGTTCCGATTGTTTTGCCGTTTATAGACGCAACATTAAATGTTTTGCTGTATTTTGTCCAAGTGGTTGTGATGGCTTGCGCTTGTCCAGCACCTAACACGCTAGTGGATGGCGATCCACCGGAACCAAAGAATTGATCTATAGAAAGGCCAATAGAAGGTGTGCCAGAGGCGGCTTTTGCCCAAAATGAAACAGTTACTGTTTGCCCAGCAAGTAAGCGTACATCTTCTATTCTATGTTCAAAAATAAAATAGTTTCCAACTGCCGCAACAGAAGTAACTGCTATTTGAGTAAAGTATTGCGCCCCGCCTGTGTCATATAAAGTATCACCCGATACAAAGGCGCCTTGTGTCGTGGAAAAAGTATCACCAACAGCTGCATTTGCCCACCTATCCGCTGGCCCATAACCAGCAACAGTAACCGCCGTCGTCCCGCGCTGGAATATCCCCATATTCCCATTGATAATCTTATTCCGCAGCCCCGCCAACTGACCGCCATTGGCAGAGGTCATTTGCACGTTGCCGGAGAATGTGCCTGTGGTGGCAGTAACCGCCCCAAGCGAGCTGCCATAAGCCAGCGCATCGCCTGCCGTCGTAGGTGCGCCCAAACCCGTGATCTTGAACCCGCCCAGCGGGATGTTTGCCGTGGGCACGGTCTGACCGTCCTTGGCCAGGCTCTGCGTCAAGGCCGTGGCAATGTCAGACAGCGAGTTATTAGCCCAAGTGCTGCTGATGGTCGTGCCTGTGACGACCGGATTGCCCGCTGGCAGCGTATATGTTCCTGATCCATTGCGACTCATATGATCCTCATTTCAGCGTCAGTTTGTACAGCGTAGCCAGGTATAGACCGACAATCTCGTCGATGATGTTGTTTAGCGGTGAATCATCTGCGGGCACAAAGTCTCGCGTCTCTTCGATGGCATCCATGTGCAAACGCAAAACATCTACGATGTCGCCTTTGGGGTTGTTCAAATTTGGCAAGCTGCCAATGCGCTGACCCGTGCGGCCCATGTAGGCTTCGGCAAACTTGTCGGCCAGCTCAATGACCGAATCGTAAAACCCGCCCAACGCCATGTGCTGGGCAAAGCTGGTCGTGTTGAGGTGAGCAATGTGCGCTGCGTCTCGGCTGAGAAACAGCAGGGCCAGGAATTGTTGGGCGTCGGATTTCATTGCTGCTCCATATCAGTAAAGGACAAAGGAGCGCCTCTGTAGGTGCCCTGTTTAAGCATCTGGATCAATCGGGGGTCTACCCTTTGATCAACAAGGCGAGCGCCTTGACCGGCCTTGTACATAGCCTCGCCCACAAGCCTGGGAGACGACACAAGGCCCATGCCAACGGCAGCAGGGATGTTGCCCAATGCGCCAATGCCAATGGCGCCCGCAGGGTTGACCGCCCGCTGTATGCCTCGCGGCATATAGTCATTGAGTGCTTGGCCTGCCAAGGCTGGCATGAACTCATTGCCGCCTGCTTGCTCAAGTTGCCGTGCGAGCTGGTCGCGGTAACCGTAGTTTGTATTTACGTTGTTGCGCATCAACGATTGCAACTTGCGCATGGCTGTATCGTCAGAAGCTCTTTGACCCAATGACAAAGCACGCTCAATCTCTTGCATGGTTTCCGACGCAGAGTGATAGTCTTTCATCACCTTGGCATAGGTTGGGGCTTGAGTGTTAATCTCATTCTTGATGGAGTTGTACACATTCCCCGCAGCGGTGCGAGCTGTTTTCTGCTCAAACGGGATGCTTTCCAGCAAACCGCCAACGCGCTGTTTCAGCGCATCCAAACCTTCGGGGGTGTGAAACTCAGTAGCGTCTAGGCTTTTCCATTCATCAATGGAATCCCTGATCTTGCTCAAAGCATTGACTGCATCTTGATTCTTGACTTGGCCCTTAAAGGTTGCCATGTCAAAAGCCTTGCCCACAGCATCGTCAATGTTGGCAAAATCAAGGATTGACTTGTCGTTTCTGATGTCAACCATGCCCGAGCGATAAGCATTTTGCTTTTGAGCGTTCATTGCGCTCAAGTTGGCGCGAGCTGCATCAAGCACGTTGGTCATGCTTTGACCTTCGCGCATGGCCTCAACAAATGACGTGGCTTTTGTGCCGCCTTGCTTGCCTGCTTGATAGGCTTGCTTCAAAGCCTCCTCGCCCACGCCTGTGGTGCCCCCCAGCATCTTTGTGATGGCAGAGCCTGCCTTTCCAACAACAGGCAACGCAGCACCAATGGCGGCACCAGAGCCAACGTCTTCTGGATTGACCAAGGCTGCGCTTGCGCCGCCTGAGACAGCCCCGCCAACTGCGCGAGTGCCAATGTTTGGCCCCGCCATGCCGCCGGAGCGCAATGCTTGAATCAAGCCTGGCACACGAGAGGCCACAGTTGGAGCTGCGGTCAAGCCTTTGGCAAGCACCCCGCCTGCGCCTGCTGTACCGGCCATCTCTCCGCCAAACTTGCCAATGCCGTACATCGTGGATTCGGGGTCAACACCCATCTCTTGCAAGCCACCCGTCATGCCTGCGCGACGGTCTTGCCCTGCAATGTCGTAACCACCGATGTTGATCGGCTGGCCCTTGTTCATTGCCCGAGCCGCCATGTCAATGGGAGCCAACAGCGTGGCCCCAACTGAGCCAGCGCCGCGCACGGCACCGCCAATCAAGTTGCCAATGTCTTGGCCGAATGTCGTGGATTGCGCAGGGGCAGGCATTGGAGCGGCAGGCGCTTGTTTGCTTTGTTGCCCGCCAAACGTCTGCGCTGCAAATGCCTCAATGTCGGCAGGATTGGCGTTGTCTGGGCCTTCAACAACATAGACCTGCCCATCTGGGCCTTGGACTCGGTAACGTGCCATCAGAATGATCCTTCTGGAGCTGGGCCAAGAAATTTGAAGCCACCATTGCTTGCTGGTGCTGGTGCTGGAGCGCCGCCAGGCGACATATAGGTGCCTTCGCGCAAGCGGTTGGCTTTGTCTTGATTGAACCTGATGCGCCTTTCAGCAGCAGCAGCGGCCCTGTTAATGATTGCCTCGCGTTGTTTAGGCGTTTTGTCCACAGAAGCCTGAAGATCAAGCAAAATAGAACGCTCGCCTTCAGTTGGGTTTCCGCCAAAGATTGACTTCATTGAAGTCAATGCTTGCTCTTGAATGATGTTGTTGAAGTTAATGGTTGCATCCGCTTCAGGAGATGAACGAACCATGCTTACGCCTTGAGCGCGCAACAATGCTTTTGGCCCAGAGTAAGCAGTATTGTTAACAGCAAGTGCTTGCTTCAAAGAATCAAGCGCAGACACGCCTGCTTGAACAGAATCATCTGCCTCAAAAACTTCTTTCTGAGCAGTAGCCGACAAAGCGTTGCCACCTCTTGGCATACCAGCAATTGGTTTGCCTTCTGGCCCCAAAACAGGAACGGCAATAGTTGAGCCATCAGCGGCTCGCTTAATTTCCATCTTCCCTTCGGGCGTGTCGACAATTTGTGGTTGCCTGCCACCTTGCTGCCCAGCCAAGATCATTGCTTTTAGTTCTCTGTCAGCGGCAATACGCTCGGCACGGCCAGTTGCGGCATCAGCCAATCGGGCTTTAAGTTCATCCATTCGAGCCTGGCGAGCAAGCTGAGATTCTTCTTGTCTAAACGCCCGATCCTCAAGCCTTGCCGCTTTAGCCTCAGCCATTGCCGGCTGATTAGCCAAGCCAGTAAAGCCAAACTGCTGCAGCATTGGATCACGCGCGCCCATAGCCGCAGCGTATGCCGCCGTAGGATCAGCCGCCTGTTCAGGCGCAACCGGCCCTTGCTGGTCTGCTGGCAAGGTAATAGCAGGCGTTGGGCGTAGCAACTCGGCAACCTTCTGACGCTCGGCTTGCGTCTGAGCCTGACGCCCTTCATACAGCGCCTTGGCCTCCTCGTCGGCCTGTCGCACTCCCCGAGCGCCCATGTACTGCTGCAAGCCTTTGGCAAGGTACTGTGTAAAGTTTGGCTTTACATAGATGCCGCTGACCATCTGGCCTTGCTCCATCGGCTGCTGGGCCTGCTGCATGAGCTGCTCGGCCATGCGCTGGCGGCGCAAGATGGCCAGTTCTTCGGGGTCTTGCTGTTGGATGAATGGATTGGCCATGATTAAAACCTGAACAAGTTGCCAAAACCACCGGCATTGCCTGCGCCACCCAAGGCTGCACCGCCCAGACCCATCAGACCGCCCATCAAATTGCCAGACGCTTGTTGCTGTGCGTTGTAGTTACCAAGCGCCGCCTGATACTGGTTCTGAGCTGCCTGAGAGTAGTTAGCACCCCCAGGCGTGGCCCCAAACTGAGGCGTGGTGACTTGCGAGCCGCTACGTAGGGCGTTGAGGTTGTTGATGTCGCGGGTGTTGAAGTAATTTTGCTCTTGCAGCCCTTGCTGACGCCTAGCCATAGCTTGCTGGTACGTCTGGCCTTGCTGCTGCATCCCGAGGTTGATGCCTTGGAGAGCGGCTTGCTGATACAGATCGTTTTCGCGCTGGTTCTGGTCGCGCAAAGCGTTGTTGTAGGCTTCCGTGCCTCGAGCCAACCCCTGATTGCTCAGTTGCGTCTCAAGCCCGCTGCGCTGTTGTTGCAGCGTTGGCTGCAAGCGATTCAGAATGGCTTGCGTGGCCGTGTTCGTGGCCATGTTGGGATCGTAGGCGCTGCCCATGGCAGACAAGTTCTGGTCATCAAAGCCACGCGCTTGCTGCGCTGCAACACGGGCAGCAGCTTGATCTTGCAAGTTGCCCAACGCCATGCTGGTTCTGTTTTGCTGATCCAGCAACGCTTGTTGCTCAGGCGAGAGCGTCAGCGTCTGACCGTACATTGGCTGACCGCCAATCGTTTTGCCGGTCTTGGGGTTGGTGATGCCGCCTTGAGTGCCCACTTGACTGTACGTCAGCGAGCCATAGGGCGTATATTGATTGACCCGATTGCCTGCGGCAGTTGCTTCTGCTGCGGCCGTGTAATCAGGTGCCTTTGGCGCTTTGCTCTTTTTTCCCATATTTCTCTCCTAAAAAGCGGCAATCGTCTTTAAACATCACATAGACAATCGCGTCAGCTTCTGGAAAGTAATTTCTCAGGATCGCTTCGCGCCGAAAGCCAAGGTGCTCGTTGAGCTTCTGGGCCTTCAAGTTGGTAGAGTAGATTATACCACTCAGCCTTTTGACGCCCAACTGTTTAAACGGGTAATCGAAAATTGTCCAGTACCATTTCATTGGTACATAGCCATCTACACGGCTGTGAATCTGGATGTTGGCCTCGTTGTAGTCGTTGTACAGAACGCCTGCGATCAGCTTGCCGTTGCGCTCCCAGCCGATAGTGGCATCACCTGGCTTGTAGTCGCACCCAGACTTCTCGGCCACCCACGGGCCAACGATGTCGGGGTCAAGCACAAGACTCACAGGATTGCGCCCACTTCAAAGACCACATCGGTGGCAACCCAGCGAAGATCAATGCCAGAGGCAGCGCATTGAATTTGCGGTGCGCCGTAGTAGCCCACGCCAATAGCGCCCTGCCAAGGCTGTAGTACATTTAACTCGCCGCCCCAAACGCCGGTGTCCCACAACGATGTGTCCCACACGCCGTAAGCGGTCGGTGAAAAGCTCAACGACGCCGCAGACAGATCAAGGCTAAAGTCCAGATTGATCGTGCCCAGCACCGCAGGTGATCCGTTTGTGCGGAAGATCGGGCGCATCATCGTAAAACGCTTGAGCAGGCCATTTGAGCCATAGCCAGAAAACGCTTGTAGCGCCTTGCCGTTGATGTTCGTGCCGTTGTCGGTCAGACCTTGATAGGCAAGGCCAACATAGCCATTGCCGCCAAAAAATGGCAAGTCGTCGAACAACTCCCAGCAGTTGGCTTGCCAGCCTGTGAACTGCGCCCAGTTCTTTGTGATGGTGTTCATCACATACTGTTGCTGATCCTGCCCTTCGGACACGGGCACGTTCAGGTACAACTGGTTCTCGCGGGCGAGGTACATCAGTTGCCAACCAAAGTTGTCGCCGTAGATGTTGATGGCCGAACTGACAGCGTACTGAATCTTTTCAGTCAGAGCAACACGGGGATTGACCCGGCTGGATTGCAAGGCACCTGCTAGCGGAACCAGACCATCCTGGCTGATGTACAGCAGATCGCCCGCCAGTTTGTACAGGCAACGCTCGCCGACAGGGTGGCCAAGCTGCCACACGCCCCGCAGGCTAAAGGTGGTCAAGCTGCTGGGGTCTGTGCCCTGATAGATGATGATCTCACCCATCGAGGTCACGGCCACATAGTAGTCATCAACGCCGTCACCTGCGTCAAGCGACCATGTGTAGTGGCACACAATGTAGCCGCCCAACTGGGCCACGGCAGACATATCAATCTTGTTCGCCGCACCACCAATGCTGTCAGTCGGCAAGTACCAAACGACAAGCGTTGAGTCTTGGATAAACCACAGACGGTTTTTGAAGGTAATCGGGTTGTTGAGTGTGGTTGTGGTCACGCCTGTTATTGCCGGCGTGGACACGGCATCAATGGCCGTCCATGTCGTGCCGTTGTACAAGTAAGGCTTGTTCACGCCGTTGGCAACGTACATGAAGTTGCCGCCAGTTGTGCTGATGTTGACGTACTGCCAACGGCTGTTTGATGTGCCCGTAACTACCGCTGCGCCGACTGCGCCGGTAGCTGTGACGTCGTAAAACGAGCCACCTGCGGCTGCAAACAGCTTGTTTGTTGTTGAGCCTGCGTAGACGAACAGACTCTCAACCTGGCCCGAGATGCCCGTGGCCCACTCTGTGTAACCTTTGCGTAGCGTGACCTCGGTGGTCAGCGGAAACCAGTTCAGCATGATAACCGCATCGGCTGGCGGCATATCAGCCAGCGAGTCGCGGGCGTTCCAGCCGCCAACGGGAGCCGTGACCGAGACGGAACGGGATTTGGCGCGGGAGATGAGTGCCATTATTTGGTTCCTAGTGGCTCTCGCCTCATTGATTGATTAATTGTAAAATCAATGTTTCGTCCCTTATTGGGCACAAATCCAAACCGTTTGTAGAAATCCACAAGCCGCGTTTTGTTGCCGCCAAAATCACCAGACGGGCTTAAAGCCAAACGAGCGTTGTCTGCGTCAGCGGCTTTTGTCAACTGACCCATGAACAAAGTGCCAAGTCCTTCTTGGCGCAACTCTTTGGGAACTACTAACCTATCAAGCGTAGCCAAGTTCCCTTTTTGAGAAAGGTCAAACTCCACACTTGGAAATGCTGACCGCAGAGCGTCAATGTCAATCGCCCCAGTTTGCGAATTCAACATTCGTGGTGCTGCCAAGTTCTCACCCGCTTGCAGCAATCCTTTGGCAATCTGTGCTGCTTTGGCAGAGGCAACAATCGGCGCAACGCCGCCAACAGATTCGCCAATCAGACCGCTTGCGCCTGGGGCTTCAGCCGTCAATCCCTTTTGACGCATCCAATCTGAGCCACCCATTGGCGCATCCCCAACGGGCACGCCTGCTTTGCGTAGTGCCCAAGCAATGGCATCAACAGGGGCAGAGACGTTAGACGCTGCCGCATTGGACGCGCCTTGCAAGAATGATTTTGCCTCCCGCAACGCCTTCGCCAGTTTGAGATTCTCAGCCATATCTCACCCCTGCCCGTAGATACTGCCGTCTGGGATGTTCTCAAAGCCGATCAGCACGCTGCTCATCTTAGGAGCCATGCTCAAGGTCATTGAGCCGCCATCATTGGCTTTGGCAATGTTGAGCTGCTGATAAAAGTCGCGGTAGTAGGCCGTGCTGTCAAAGCCCTTGACCTCAAAGAATCTGAGCTTGAGGCCCAAGACCATCAGACGATCAGGAAAGATGCAGGTGTCTGTATCGGCTGTGAACGATGACTGCGGCGTGGTCGTTTGATTGACCCAGCCGTTTGAGACGTACTCATAGCCCAGGTACTCGTTGGTCGTGACGTTGGGCCAGATTTGGAAGTTGCCGCCAATGAAGCGATACCGCATCCGTGGGCCGGTGCTGATGTAACTGGACTTCAAGAACTCCCATTGCTGGGCAGTCTCTGGGCCAAGCATCTCCCACCGCTTTGACTTGTCGTAATGCGTGCGGTCAATCTGCCGGTCAAAGTCAGACGGCAGCGGGTAGATGGTCTGGCCAAAATTGAGCGTGGCGCCGATGCTGGTTGCCGACGCTGCCTGAGTGAGCGTAACCTGCGTGCTGCTGTCCACCGACAAAATGTAGGTGTCCTGATTAATGCCCGTGCCGGCCAACATATAGTAGGCTGACAGCCCCGCTGTGTTGGGGATGTTGGTCACAACGGGGCTGTTTTGGGTGACGTCGCCGGTTGTGATGAGGTATTGCGTGGTGAAGCGATAAGGGATGTTCAACGCTTCCCAAGGGTACTCTCTTCGCAACTCATTGCCGACCGAGTTTATCAAGTACAGCATCTGCGTAACTTGAGTGTCGGTGTTCCCAACGACCTGCGTCGGGAGGGTCAGACCCATCTCGGCGCTGGCCTGCTGGATGAGTTGCAAGAGAGTGGATGACATATCAGCTTTCTGTTACGGCCTCATCGACCATTTTGGGCGGTTTGCCCCGTCTTGACGCGTCGCCCTTGTTCATCAGTTCCGACATCTGCTGCTTGAGCGCCTCGATCTCGGTGTCGCGCTTGCGCAACTCGTCGGCCTGGGCATCCACAATGGCCGAATCCTTGGCTCGGGCCAGGTAGTTGCGGGCGCGATCGCGGAAGGCATGATTGCCCATGCCGACAATCATGCCGATCTTGGACAATTGCTCGTCGGATGCGTTGGCGCACTGCTCGACGGTATAAAAGTGGTAATGCTTGAGTTCACGCGTCTGTGCTGCGGTGAGCAGCGGCCAATCGCGCAGCAAGGTCCCAGAGATGTCGTCCTCGCCCATGTCGCGCTTCTCGTTTTGATAATGCGCCCACTGCGTGGGGTATTGCTTCTTGTGGGTGTCGTTGGCAAAGGTGTCGATGATTGTAAATTGATTGCCAGGAATCTCAATACGAACAAAGTCGGCCATATAGTAGATGGGGCGACCTTCTTGCTGCGTTTTAAACTCGTGCAGCATCTCTTTGGAGTAGAACCGAACTGCTGGCAGGATTGAACCGCCAAAATCTGAATCAAGCATTTTCATCCTCAAGTGGTTGAGTTACGAAAAACATCACCGCTGTGTCTTGTGTGTTTTCCCAACGGACGGTGTAACCGAGGGACAAGAAAAGTTCGCGCCACCATTTTGTGTCCTGCACTGTAAGGTGCAACGGATGGCCAATCAATGTGCCCATTGTATCGGTGACGGTTGAAATCTGAAAGAACACTTGCGGCGCTGCGGCCATGATGTTATGGATCACGGTGCTGACCTGCTCAGACGGGATGTGTTCCATCACATCAGTGCAAAAGCCGTAGTCGGCACGATGCGGGATAGGCTGAGTCAAGTCAGCCACGGCAAAGCGCAGCTTATCGCCCAGCTTGGCTCTGACGCGCTCATCCAGGCAGTTGTCTGCAAAGTCCAGCATCAGCACATGGCAATCATGCGCATTATGTATGCGCATCGCACCGCGCCCTGTGCCTGCGCCAAAGTCAATGACGGTGCTGGATGCGGTGGGCAGCGTAGCAAGGCAGAACAAGTCGGCCACGCCTTCGCCTGGCGCTGCGTTGCGGTAGGCGTCAATTGACCACATGACCTTGTACTTGTCTTGCTCGTCTATCGGATCAGGCGCAATGGCCGCGGCCTTGCTTGTCCACGGCAGCAGGCCGTCGCCTCGAATGGTGATCGTGCAGCCAAGGTCAATGAGGCTATCTGAGAGCTGCGGGAACAGCTCGGCTTGCTTGGCCATAGCCAAGGTGGTCTGAAACTCTTTGCCAGCGACTGTGGCCACGCAATCAACGCGCTGCGGGTCGTTTTGGCTGTAGGCGTGGCAATGACCGTCGCGGTAGCTTGAATCGTAGCCATACAGGTGCAGCGAGCGATAGCCCATCGCATAGGCCACAACCATCCCAGACAGGCCCACAGTCGTGCCACCGCCAATCAACGTGTGCGCGGGTGGATTGGCGGGCAGGCAAGTGTCAAAGCGTGTCATGTCCTGCGGGTACTCTTGATGCCACAGCATGGCATCAGGGCAGGCGTCAAACAAGCTCGGGTGGCATTGGCTGGCCAGCAGGTATCGCTTGGCATAGCCAAGCATGGACAGGTTGATCTCGCGAGCGTCTACGATGACGCAGTAATCGGCCTCAATGTCGTGTTGGGCAAGCCATCGCGCTGCGCCATTGAGCGCAAAGATGGTCTGACCGTGCTGCTTGCGGGCGCGGATCTCGTCAACCCAATCGGCCACGCTCGGGCCACCGCCAACAATGACGGCAAAGCCGTCGTGAGCATCAGCGGAAAAAAGCCAGTCATTAGATCGGTGGCTGTTGAACTTGATTTGTTCAAACAATATGTCGTCGGATGTATTGCAAGTGGTTTCAATGTTCATTGCTGTAGGCAGTCAGATTGAAAATGCCCCCAAAGCTGTAAGCCTGGGGGCATCTAGTGCAAGCGCGAGAACCGATTAGGTCACACGGCCTTGCAAGTGAGGACGGTTCAGAATGACCTGCACCGTGGTCGTTGCCGAAGCAACTGATGCAGTATTGGCCGTGCGTGCGCCAAGAATCTGCTTGCCAGAAGAGTTGACGCCCACCTTGCCGGTCGAGCTGACGGCAATGGCCACATTGGCAGCCAGAACAACAGCAGACTTGGCAACAATAGCCACGCCTTCAATCTGGTACAAAGACCAGTTAGAAGACGAGGTATTTGCGGTCATCGAGATGGCCACAGGCGAGCCAAGGTTAGCCGTGACAGGGCAAAGCGTCGTGGTGTAGCTTGTGGTGTTGAAAATCACCAGCGAGCCAACAGCCGTTGAAGCAACGCCCTTGAGCAAGATGAACTCGCCCATGCCGTAGACAGGATCAAAAGCCTTTACGATCTGGCCGGGGACGGCTGGAGGGCTTGGGATGGTGGTCGTTGTACCTGCCGAGACTGCGGTAGCAGTCAGGGTGCCGGTATCAATGACGCCAATAGGCGTAAAGCCTGCTTCGTGGTCGGTAATGGTATATGCCATGGTATTTGCTCCTTTAAGCGATCAGAACGCCTTGGAACTGAGCGCCCGAGCAGGTCATATTGCCAGCCCAGCCGATCAGTTTCACGATTGCGTCTTGGTTGACAGCTTGGCGCTCGCCACCTATTGGCACAAAGTTCCGATCCTTGTGGGGACGGAAGCAGATGTACTTGGTGTTCAAGAACCACATGTGGTTTGCCGTTGCATGAGCGCCGATACCGCCGCCAAGCACAACGTCAGCAGAAGTACCGCCGCCGTAGAACTTGAGCGAGGCAAAGCCAGCACCTGCCTCGTTTTCAGAGGTGACACGCTGAATGGCTTGCAGCGAATTGACGTACAGGCTGTAGTAGTTGTTGTCAGCAACCAGCAAATCAGCCTTGTCATTGCCGCGAACCAGTTGGAGCGCAAGAGCGGTCATGTACTGGGTGATGTTGGCTGCGGAAACTGATGCGCCGCCGTTGGTCGTGCCGCTGAATTTCTGCGACTGCCAAAACGTCCACGTTGCGCGGTCAATACCACCGTAGGTGCCAGAGGTCGGAGCATCAGGAACAGCAGCAGCCAGGCCGGTGATGTTCTTGCCGCCGTTGCCCGTGCCATCCAAATAGATGTCGGTATCAATGCGGTTCATGAGTTGCGCTTCGGCAACACGGATGCGGCCTTCGAGCAAGTCAATGATTTGCTCTTTGCCAGCGTTTTGCAGCATCTCCAGGCCACTCATGGTCACGGCAGCGGCGTACTGGGTAATAGCATACTGAGCAGCAGAGATCGGGCTATTCGGTGCAATGTTCAGCACTTCGTAGCCAGAGTAGCTGTTGGTGTTGTTGGTCGAGGTGTCGTTATACATGATCTCTTCCAAGATCACGTTACCGCCCGAGAATGGACGGACATTGCCACGTTGCTTCAAACGCTGAAGCAGCGGGTTATTTTGCATCACGTTATCAGCCAGCTCACCCGAACGAGATTGAATGGTGGTGGCAATGATGTCGCTGATGGCACTATTGGCATAAGCCATGATTAGTTCCTTTCAATGAATCAAAATTAAACCCGCGAAGCAAGCTGGTTGTCGATTTGCTCGGCCAGCATATCTCGCAGACTCTTTTTGCCGTTTCCGCCGTTCGTCATCCCTGTCGGGGAAGAAGACCTTGGAGACACAGCCTTTGCCTTTGCTTGAGCGACCTTTTGCTGATTCTGCTCGGCTGCGGCCTTGGCTTGTTCTGCCTGTTGCTGCTGCCAAATATCATCATTCAATCGGATCGCCTTGTCGTAGGCACTTTGCAAGTCTTGCGCCATGCCTGACTGAAGGAGTCCAGCCATCGTTTCGCGTACTTGCTCGAAATAGGGCGCTTTCGCAGAGAAAGCAGAAATATCGTTTTGCCGAGCAGCGTTTTCTTGCTGCTCTCGTTGTTGTTCAAACTGAGTCCAGCGGTTTTCCATTTGCCCGAGCTTCTGGGCCATCTGGGAGAACTGCGGGTCAATGCCAGACTGCTGGCCGGTCAAAGCCCCAAGCGGCACGCCGTAGTCGGTAGCCAACTGGGCGAACATTCGCAGCTTCTCATCGTCCGAGCCTTGGGTCAGCATACGGTGGGCGTTGCCCAAGCCGCTGATCCATTGCTTCGGGTCAATGTTGTTCTGCTGAAGCAGCGGCATGAACGGCTGCATTGCTTCATAGATTGGCGCGGCCTGATCCCAGTTCTGTTTGTAGGTGCTAACGCCCTTTGCGTACTCTTGTTCGCGTTGGGCAATGTAGTCTTGCAGGCTGGGGTCTAGCTTTGTCCAATGCTCGTCGTAATCCTTCTTCCACGAAGAAGGCCGAGGTTTGGTCGGGGCGGGTGCAGGTTCCTCGTCTTGCGTTGGGGCGGCAAAGCGGCCAGCATCGTCGCGCGGAGCTTCTGCTGCGGGGGCAGCGTCTTGCTCAACGGCAGGAGCAGGCTCATGCTCCTCGACAGCCGACTCGATGGCGTCGCGCAAGGTAACCTGCGGTTCATCCATTTGCTCTTCCATCATGCAGACTTATTAGTCAGCCATTGAGTGGAGGTGACGTGCAAATACTGAACCACCGATTGCGCCGTCTGGCTGTAAGCAGCGTTAACAGTGCCAAGGCCGGTGGCAGGCACAGCAATCGCCTCACCCGTGGAACCATAGACCTTCAGCGCCGATGCCGAGCTGTTGAACAGCCAGATCGAATCGCCAACCTCACCAACCAGACGAACGCCCTTAGTGGCGTCTGCGCCGGTCACGACGTGCATACTTGCGGTGATGGGTGCGGCGTTGTCTTGGGTTGAACCCAAAGCGACCAGACCAGCGTAACCGCCACCCAAGCCTCGTGCCTGACCTGCCGAAAATCCGGCCAACATTACTTCGCGTGAGAGTGCCATTTCAAATTCCTTTCAAAAATGTGTTTATTTTAACCTATCATTGACAATTTCCGCAATCCGTCGTTTCAAAACGGCTGCGGGTTCCTGCTTGCGTTCGTTCTTCAGATACTTCGTTTCGTTTCCAATTTCAATCAAACCATTGCGCTTGAGATGCTCTCGATGCTGCGCCCTGCCGCCTACCATCTCGCCGGTGGCCATCGATTTGTACGGTTGAATATCAGTTATGATCATGTGCGCCTCGGGCGCAGGGGCATGGTACTCGTCCTTGGCCACCATCTGGCCATCCACAAACACCCAAGAGCCACGCTTGATGCCGCCATCAAAGATGCGCTCAAAGTTGGATGCAAACGCTGCATCGTCGCCTGGCCGTCTGTTGTCACCTTTTCCACCGTCTGACATCGTTTGCCTCACATCAACAATAACAAGATTTCTTCATCATCTTGCTCGGCCTCAAAATCGACTTGAGCCTTGCGAGCCTGCACCAATGAAGGCAGCATATCCATCGGCGGCAACATGATTGCACGCATCTGGTCTGCCATAACCGATGGCTTTGGCAAGTTGGTGACAAGCTCCTCAACATCATCATGCCTTTGCTTGCGTTTCTTCTTGCCACCTATGCCGCCCCTGTTGTCCTGAAAAGGTACTGGGGTAACAACAATCGGCAGGCCGCTGAGCGGCAGCGCCGAGATGGCGTCAAAGCCGAGCATTTAGAACACGATGGACGTAGAGGCCGACGACGCCGCCGCCGCTACCGTTTCAATAGTTATTGTCCCTATTGTGGACTCACCCGTTTCGTCACCAACCTCGTTGTAATTTAATCCAAAGCCCGAATACCCCGCCGATGTAATAGACGAATCGGTGGTGTCAATGATGAGTGATCCATTTATATAGACTTTGAGGGCTGTGCCATTCACTTCAAAGGAAACCGTAGCCCCAAAAGTGCTTGCAGTAACATTAAACAACTCTGTCTCAACGCCTGAAACGCGCTTGCTTAAAGAAACAGATTCAGCGCCCGAATTGCTGAATTCTTTACAAGTGACGTAGTAGCAATTTGGATAAGGGTCATTATTGACACTGGCGCGAGCGTATATTATCAATGGGTTGGCATAACTTGGCCCAGTAAGCCCTGGATACACAACTGCATTAAATTTAGTGTCTGTATAAGTAGCCGAATGAAAAGCAGGTACAATATTAAAATTGCCGTCTGGGTTAGCAAACCCACCGCCATATGCCATGTCAGCAACAGTAGACACCCACGTTCCGCCGCCAGAACTAGGCGTTTTGTTGTTTACATAACCTGATCCAGACCAATTCTCACCAACTAATACAGTCATGTTCTTGTGCCTTTTATTGTAACGCTAGGGTTCACCGCCCCAGCAGTAAAAGTAACCACGATGCTGTTGCCAGCGTTCACGGTGTTGGCTGATGTGCGCGACACAGTTGTGGTGGTTGTCCCCACTGACTGAGAGCCACCGCCAATAGCCGTGCCTCCTGTGACATTTGTGGTGTTTATCTTGACCGTAGCCGTTGCGCTACCGGACACGCAAATCATGCTAGTTTCGTTGATCGTAAATGCAAAAGGGCTTTTGAACAGCACGGTGTAGTCACCCACAACGGTTGTGCCGACCAGCGACCAACAAACGCCGACCGTGGGCTCAAGATACTTCGACGGCGCGGTGCAAAACACGTCTTGCGTGCCGCCGCTAAAGTTGGTCAGCGAGCCACCATTGCTTGAGGCCAGAACGGTCGTGCGGGCAAGCGTATTGGCCGAGCCGTTGTAGCTTCCTGTGCCAACTTCCCAGTTGGGGCCGGTTTGGTCTGCGATGCAATATGCGACCGTCTGCGTGCCGGTGCCAAATGCCGTCAGAAAGGACTGATAACCGTTGCCTGTCGTGGCCAGCGTCAGCGTGATGGTGCCGGTGCCGGTGACGCCCAGGCTTTGCTTGACTCGATCTGCGTACAAAGCCATCAGTTCAGCCCGGTAATCTTGCCGTCAAGTGAGCGCACAACGGTGCGGGGCCTGGCAAGGCGTTCTAAAGCCGCTTGAAAGCCTTCCATCGCCACAGCCATAGTCTGCTGTAGGTCGGTGGCTTCCGTCGTCTTGATGGCTTCCTGCTGGATCATCTGATCTGCTTGGATGGCGTCGGCTTGAGACTTCTGCGCGGCAGCGATCTGGGCCACGATGACCTTGGTCTCGGCCTCAAGCTGGGCAATGCGCCACTTGAGATCAGCGTCAGCCTCCATCTTGGCCTGCTCAATCATCTGGGTGGTCTGCGAGTCCGCGGCCTTGAGCTGCGTTTCATGATCCATGCGGGCCATCTCAAGCTGTGCCTGATGCTGCTGGTCAGCTTGCTTAAACTGAGCCTCGGCTTGCAGCTTCATTTGCTCGGATTGAGCTTGGGCCTGCATTTTCATCTGCTCGGTTTGCGCCTGGGCCTGCATCTTGGCCTGATCCATCTGCATCTGGAGCTGCATCTTCATCTCTTCAGGATCAGGCGGTGGCGGCTGTTCAGGTTGCTGCTGCTGTTGCTCCAGTTGCTCCTTAAACTGCTGCGCAGTCTGGTCAATCTGGCCTTCCATGCTCTTTCCGACTTTAAAGGCCGACACGCCGAACTTGAGCATATCAAGCGACAGCGGAACGATCTGAGGCGCAACCTGGCTGGCCTGAACGGCCTTTTCCAAAAAGCTTGAGACTGCGCCCAGGAACTCCATGCGGTCCTGCTTCTCCTGCGACTCATCCATCATGATGAGCGAGTCGGTGCTGATCTCAATCCGGAACGAGCGCATTGGCTCGTTGCGCAGCAGCTCCAGCGCCTGCGGCACCAGTTGTTGGTCAACGGGACCGAGCTGATCGGCAGCAGACATCATCAAAATGGTCTGAGGGTCGAACAGTTGGCAAATGATCTGGGCCTTGAGCTGGATCATGTGCGTCGCAAACCGCGCCACGTCGTCCTGATAACTCTTGAGCCGCAAGCTTGCGTATTGGCCCTTGAGCTGTTGGGCAGTCGCTGTTTCGCTGGCCACAGACTGACCGCGCACAATGTCGCTGATGCCGGTGATGTCGTAAATCTGGCTCTTGACCTGTTCAAATGCCTGGTAGGCTTGGATAAGCGCCCCAGCAATAGGCGTCAGATCAACCATGTCAATCGCACCTGCCAAGCCCTTTTTCTCAGCGAAAGCCATCCAGTTCTTCACTGGAATCAGGTCGTTGTTGTTAGCCTCGGTGAACAGGCGGGCCAACTCAGGCGATGCAGCGTCATAGACGCCTTTTACTTGCAACGCCTTGACCAGGCCATCGATCCGATCGCTCAAGATGTCCAGCGAGTTGGCCTGGTCTTGGTACAGCGCAAAGTCAGGGACGGGCACCAGGCTTTCGTTGGTGATCGTGCTGAACAACGGTTTAGGGCAAGGATAGAACCCTTCGAGTTGTAGCGGGTCGTCCTGCTCGTCCAGGAACTCGCCAAGCGACTTGGACATCCAGACGGCCTTGCCGGTCTCTTTGTCCCACAGCTCATAGATCATCGCACGCTTGTCCACGCCTTCGCGGGAAGCGTTCTTCATCTCGCTGGGCTCGGAGTCCAGCGGGATCTTTTTGGCCATCTCGTCGCCAAAGCGCTCGCGCAGCATAGGGCGGGTCATGTAGACCTTGCGCCAGACGATGCAAGTCTCCTCCCATGTCCGAGCTACGTTGTGGCCAAAGTCCTTCCAATGGACGTAATCCGTTGGAGCGCACTCGTAGTCCAGCATCTCATCACTGGGCGACTCTTCGTCTTCGGTGATCTGAGCCTCGCCCTGCTTAAACTTGGGTTCATACCTCACCCAGGCAACGCCTCGACCAGGCAGGAAGCGGTCGTACAGCGCGGCGGTCAGCGTCTCTCTGTAGTCGGGGTAGTGCGTGATCTCGTAGTCAAGCGCACGCTCTAACAACAAGGAAGCCACACGGCCCACTTGGTCGTTGTCGCGGAAGCGGCGGCTGACGTCAGGCTTCGGCAGTCGAGCAAATGTCGCGGCCTTGAGCGTCTGGACGTTGCTCCACAAGATATTGAACCGCGAGCCGCTGTCTTGGCTGCTGCGGGTGTCGTCCCGATACCGTTTGAGGATCTTCTTGGCTCGCGACTCCCATGGCGCGAACTCGCGGTCATATGCTGCGATGTGGTTCAGATAGTACTGAACCTCGGGCTTGACAATGTCTTCGTCGGCCATGATCAGGCTGAGAAGATGCCGACGGCTAAAACTTCAACGCCTGCCGCAGTTGTGATCTTCCACGCACCGCTGCGAGAAATGGTGCCCAACGGAATAACATAGACGCCAATGCCGCCGCCCACGTTGTTAGGCAAAACGACGTGACTAGCCACGGCGCCATCCAAGATGGTGACCGAGCTGGTCGCGGCGGTGCTGACGGTGCAAACTAGTTTGTCAAGGTAATCACCAATCGCTCCCGTGCCACCCAGCGTTTGGGCGGTCTGGCTTGTTGCGACGTGTTCATATTGGTAACGATAAGGTGCGTTTACGCCTGCCATGTGTTTCTCCTAGATTCGGTTAGATCGTCTTGGTGTCTCACGCCACAGAGTTTCAAGTGGGGCAAGCTCAATGCGTGAATTATGCCCGACAACTGGAAAAATCGGGAGTTTTTCGGGTTCTTTTGGTCTAATTTCCTGCCATGCTATGGCCATCATGCGAAATGCATCGGCGCAATGGCTGGTGAAATCGTGCCGTGGCTTCTCTCGAAACATCTTCTTTTCGTCGTCCCACTCGCGCTGGTATTGCTTAAGCAGCTCCACACCCTCGCCGCAACGGTCGCGGTCAAACCAGACACGCCGCATCATCACCCGCGCTGCCTGGATGCCGTCTTGCACGCTGAGAGACGGCACAATGGCCATGTGCTTGAGGCCAAGACTGGCGTCCAGTTGCTCGATAATGGACTTGCCGCCTGACGCTAGCGTCTTGGCCCGAGCGTCGTGAGGCAGATAATGCGTCGCGTACCGGTATGCCTTGCCAATGACCACCTGAGCGTAGTCGTCGATGGTCAGGCCGCTGGCTGAGTAATAGTCGATAACGTGTATTTCGCCACCGGCCATCTGCCAGAACCAGATGGACGTGTCGTCGTGATAGCCCAGGTCCCAAGCGGTGAACACGGGCAAGCTGCGGCAATGTTCCACAGAGGTAATGCGGCCTTCGTCCTCGATGACCCGCAACTCGCGCCCATAGTACGCACCTAGGATCGCCGCCTCAAAGCTGCACTCGAATTCCTGCTGATATTGGTCTTCGGTCATGCCTTTAGCAGCGTCCGCAAGCTCGGCAGGCGGCAGCAAACCGCTAGTGCTGGCCTTGATGCTGGTTGAGTACCAATCGGGCGAGCCCTGGGCCTGCGTCCAGATATTGTAGAAAAAATTGTGGCCTTTGGGCGTGCCGATAAACACAGCCCAGCCCTCGCGATCGGCCAGCAACGGTCGGATGATCTCGCCCCAGACCCTTGGCCTCATGTCGGCCACTTCGTCCAACACTACGCCGTCAAGGTACAAGCCTCGCAGCGCGTCGGGGTTGTCGGCTCCAAAGAGCCTAATGCGTGCCCCGTTGAGCAGCTCAACCCAAAGCTCTGACGCATTGGCCTGGGTGCGAATGTCTGCGGTATATCGCAGCAGATATTCCCAACTAATGCTCTTGGCCTGGCTGTAATACGGCGCAATGTAGGCGTACCGACCATCAGGCTTGCCGTCCACAAACGCCCTGCGGATCATGTCATTGATACACGCCACAGTCTTGCCGGCACGCCTGTGCGCAACTAGGCAAGCCCACCTGGCCCGACGGCCATGGAAATCCGCAAACGCCCGTCTAGGGGCGTAAGGAATCATTATTCTTCGCTCGACCGCTGCCATTCAATCACCGTTCTAAGCGGGGCATCAGGGTCGCCGACCAATTCAGTTCGAGCCAGCTTGGGCGCATTGTATCCGTGCATCGCATTGATCTCTTTGATGGCCCCGGTCATGCTGCCAGAATTGTTTGTGTCTCGAGCTATTTCATAAGCATCAATGAGAGCTTTCACACTCATTTCACGAGTCCAAAGCGATTTGGAGGCCAGTCTTTCCTGTAACTCCTTCACCCTACCCGTAATCTCCCCGTCCAACATCAATTCGCTTGCTCGTTTATGAATTGTTGCGGCCTTCATCTTATCGGCACCATAGGCCACGCGATACGCATCGGCCTGGGTCATTTTGTCGGCGATGCACTGGGCGAAATGTTCTTGCTTAGGAGTCATGACTGAGTCTCTGCGTGGCGGAGCGTGTCGACCGAAACCAATCTGCTCTCCCACGCCAAGTTAAAAGCCTCGACGGGTCGGCCGTCGAAATGCCCGATGCGGACCGCATCGGCGAACGTTCTGATAGACCGAACCGCCTCGGCCCCGACAGCCCCAAAATCGATAGCAACCCACCCGGAAATGCCTCGAATCATGATCAAGCAGACCGCCCCGAATTTTACACGACGTTGCATCCAGACGATCTGGCTGCGACGAATCACGACCTTGCCGTTTGGATCGGCCGCCTTAAGCTCGATCCAGCCGCCTTGACCGCCAGGCAGCACGAAAGACACATCTGGAATACCGACACTGAACCGATCCTCGTGGCGCTGAGCCACCCAATAGTCGTCCATCGCAAGACGCAACTGAGCCCAGGCTGCCTGTTCAGGGTTCATCATATTCTAAGTTTAGCACAAATCGTGTGAAATAGGTCACACAGGCTAGTGGTAGACTTCGGATAGCGGGTCGTCCGCTATCTTCAGAGGGATAAATGGTGGAAACCTTAACGTACGACGAAGCGAGGGCCGACATGAAGGCCGGAATGGACAATAAAGGACTCACGATTTACGGTATAGGTCGGTCAAAAATCTGCAGCGCTAGAAACTTGCGTCGGGTTTTGAACGGAAAGGCTCAGCTAACGCCCAGGATGGCCATCCTACTGGGTGAAATGACCGAAAAGGATCCAATGCCTTGGATCATAGCTCACGCCATCCACGAACTCGACAAAGCATACGAGGAGCGACTTTGAACACGAAAAAGACCGCTCAAGAACTGACGAACGACGAATTCCTGGGCGAAGCATTCAAGAATGTTAAACTGGGCGAAAAGATCTGGGTACTGACCAAGGCTAAAGTAGACGATAACAGATGGGGCGGCCAGATCCTCGAGCCTGACGACCCGGCACCATCCAGGACCGACTGGAACAATTACACAAGCACGGCGACCCTGATCCATAGTTGCCACGGCCGACGCACGAAAGACACCTTCCACAGTGGACATTTTGTAGTCTTGGACGACGCCGATATCGAATCGGTCGGATTCACACTGGAACCATCGTACGTCATAGAGACCAGCCCAGGAAGTCATCAGATCGGCTACTTCCTGAGCGATCCGGAACGCAACATCGCGAGGATCGACGCCCTGATGAAGGGACTAAGCGACGGAGGCTACTGCAAAGCCGACCAGTCGGGTAACAATGCCGTACGGGTAGTCAGACTGCCGGTGGCCTGGAATACCAAGCGAGACGCTCCGGTGGTCACGAGGAGCTGGAGTCCTGGCGTACGCTACAGCCTGGACCAGATAGCTGAGGCGTTCCGGATCGACATCCGAGTGGTCGAAGCGAGTGACCCGTTCGACGCATCGTGGAAGACACCCTACGAGAAAGTCAAAGAATCTGGGGTGAAGTTCAAGCGGCAGGTCATGAACATCGCGACCGGGTCGGACTACCACGACTCAATCAACGGGGTGGCCGCCCGTCTAGTGACGCTTGACACCAGTCCCAGGGTAGTCACCGAGATGATCCAAGCACTGATGTCGGTCGGGGCACAGACTAGTGCTAACCACGACGAGGGACGTTGGCAAGAACGCTACGACGACATCGAGCGATCGGTCGAGACCGCCATCCAGAAATTCGGGAGCAAGAAAATCGAGGACGTCAGCAAATCGGCATTCGCACTTTACGACTACGATCTGAGCAAGGCGAAGGCGACCGAATGGGTGGTCGACGGATTCCTGGCCTGGGGCATCACCGTGATCGCCGGGGCCCCGGGTGTCGGCAAGACGAGCAAGATCGTGGCACTGGCCGCTCTGGTCGCTCATCTGTGCCGCCCTGACCACGAATTGAAGCCGGTCATCCGCCGCAAAGTGGTCTACATCACCGAGGACACGCTACAGGCCGAGCGCTTGATCTACTGCATATTCAAGAATGGCGAGACCGGGCTCACCCTTGACGAGTTCAAACAGTGGTTCGAGATCCGCAGCGCGGCTCGCCTGGAGCCCGAACAAGTAGCAGCCGAGGTGGAACTTTACACCAGGGTCGGAGTGAAGACCGGGAGCATGGGATTCGTCGCCCGCCCGCTGATCGTACTCGACACTTCGAACGCGACTCTGAATATCGAGGATGAAAATTCGAACGCCGAGGTCGGGTCATTCATCGCAGCCATCAAAGGAGCATTGAACGGATCCCCGCTATGGGTCATCGCCCACACCGCCAAGACCCTGGGCCGCTCGGACGTCAAAGGGCTGTCGGCTCGCGGGGCCGGGGCTTTCGAGGGCGACGCCAATGCGACGGCTTACGTATTCCAAGAGGACGAAATCGAGGACCAGCGATTCATCAGGCTGGGCAAACACCGTTACGAATCAGAATACAGGGAACTCAGCTTCAGGACTGCACCATTTACCGAAACTGTGCCATGCCTCTGGGGCGGGACCCAGCAGGTCGTCATCCGACTGGCCTACCCGGAGCATTCATCCAAGGCCACCCGAGAGATCGAAGTCGAGATGAAGAAACGCGAGAAAGCCGAGTCCAAGAGGATCGCCGGTAAAGATGAGACCTGGAATCGTATCCAAGACGACATCGCCAGCTTCTTGAACACCAATCCTGGATCGTCCAAGAACCAGATCGCCAAGGCGGTAAAAGGTATGAACGAACTCAAAGCCGAAATAATCGCGACCATGTTATCGGCCGGGTTAATAACATCTATCAAAAAAGGTGGACACGACATTTTCACACTCAACGACGATATGTGAGGTTCTCCCCCTATATCTTCAAAAATCCGGTCTCCCAGGCATGAGCTGGAACCCAGAGGCGGTCATGGTCGTAGTAGGGTTTCTTGGCCCTAGCCAAGAACCCCCTACGTGACCTGATCCACCATACCTCTCC
>Ga0181347_1000146_pt1 | contig 23217 bp, 22 predicted proteins | sample Su13VDMM110SN_FD_130102 | JGI IMG/M metagenome (GOLD analysis project Ga0181347, IMG submission 130102) | Freshwater viral communities from Lake Michigan, USA - Su13.VD.MM110.S.N | ecosystem: Environmental > Aquatic > Freshwater > Lake | place: USA: Michigan | collected 2013-07-16
GCCTTGCCCTTGAACGCTGAATGCCTTTCCACTGTCTGCTATAATTCTAGGAAACTGAATATTGCCGCCGCTGTAATTAATAGATACATTATTAGGGAACACGGTATCACCATCTTCACCAAAACGCCACCTACGCAGAGTTGAATCTGTTAGGTTAACTTCAATGTTGATGTCGCCTTCACTTTGTATATTGCTGATGTTACCGACTGAAGTTAAAAAACCACTGTCGTTAGACAGTTGACTTACAAGTGTTGGGATAGTGGGCTTGCCTGTTAGGTCAGCATAGGCACCTGTAGTGGCCACAGTGGTCAATGCGGGTTTACCTGACAAGTCCGCATAACTTGTGGTACCAACTCTACTGCCGCTAACTGTTAGATTGTTGCTGACATCTAGTCCTATGGCTACCCCACCAATATAAATTGTATTGTTGCTCACATACAGGCTGCGCCAAGGCAGTGTGCTTGAGCCTAGATCGCCACCATTGGCGGTCTGTGGCAGAATGTCTCCACCAACATTTAAATTGCTGGTAACTGTAGTAGCTTGATCAATAACTATAGCAGTACTGTCCGTGGTACTCATTACGCTTCCCGCAAATTCAAACGCTCCTAGATTTAAATCAACGTCTGCATTAATTCCCAATACTGTGTAAAGTTCTGTGAAGTTGGCATTGACTTTTTGGAAGGCAGCTCGCAGGCTATCTCCTTTTTTGTCGTTGGCTGTGGTGCCTACATTAATATTCTGTTTTGCCATTTCGCTTCCTTTGATTATGGATATTGGTCATATTATGTCAGTCCTGACCCGTTAATAAACCATGTAGTAGACGCCACTTTGATTGCAGTAGCAGTACCGTATGCAGCTAGTGTTCTTGAGCCTGAAGTTCCTACACCTACCAAATACATAGTATCATTGTTGGCAATGGTCATTGTGGTAGCACTTGGACCGGCAACAAATGTAATAGCAGTTCCTATTGGATAAGGTACTACACTATTGGCTGGGATGGTTATTGTCTGCGTGTTTGTTGTTACATAAATGTGTTTGCCAGCATCACCTATAGCCAATGTAGCAGTGGTAGCAGTAGCACTTTGTGGTATGCCCATGTAACCAACACTTGCGGCAGTGCTGGCAGTGGTAGCAATGGCAGCTGCCCCAGTAAACGAAGTTGCTGCAACACCAATATTAGCGGTCCATAAGCCTGTAGAATTCACATAATTAAATGTCTTGTCTGTGCTGCCTTTGAGTGTGATACCGCCACCGTCGGCAGTGGCATCTGTGGGAGACACAGTTGATCCCAGTTCTATGTTTTTGTCATCCACTGTGAGTGTCACAGAGTTTATGGTAGTAGTGGTGCCGTTGACAATTAAACTACCACCGATGATTAACTCACCGCCGATAGTGACTTGACCGTTTACCGTTAGTTCATTTTCTACAGTAACATCTGAATTAAATGTTGTTGCTACAGTAACAGCTATACCGCTAGAGTCAGAGGTAGAGATTGTGCCCCCAGTTAATCTAACGGCACCACCTGTAACTGTTGTGCCAGTTACTGTATTATCAATGCCATTGATAATCGCAGTTGAATCATCTCCAAACAATGAACCTTTAACGTCGCCGATTATGTTACCGATTATGTTACCAGTTACGTTGCCTATAACGTTACCTGTTAAATTACCAACAAATCCGCCAGTGGCATAAATTTTGTTTTCAGTTCCGTCTACAATTATCGATGAGTCATCACCAAACACACTGCCTTTAATGTCTAAACTGCTGTTCACACTAAATGTCAAGGTATCTGTTGCTGTATCTTTGGTAATTGTTAGTCCGTTGCCAGATATTAAATTTAGTGTATCTGAAATATTATCAGCTGATACTGGCTGCAGAGTCTCATTGTCTACAACAATAAATCTAAATGTTGGACTTGCAGGTGCCAAATTGGTAATGGTTACTATTCCAGTACCATCACCAGTTACACCAATCTGACTGGCAGTTCCCACGATCTGCTTGACACCAAGATTGGTCAATGTTATACTACCAGTGGCAGCACTTACTCCGATGCCGCCTACTGTGCCTGCCAGACTTGTGACTCCCAAATTGGTCAATGTTACGCTACCAGTTGCAGCACTCACTCCAATCTGTCCCACAGTACCCGCAAGACCTGTGACACCGCTGTTGGCAATTGTCAGTGTGTCGGTGCCAGCATTTGTGGTCAATGCAATGCCAGTACCACTGGCCACGGTCAGTGTATCTATCACACTGTCTGCCACAATATCCGACTGTCCTGCCACTGAGAAAGTTTTAAACGCTGTGTTTGCAGGATCTATAATCAGCTGTCCGTTCACAGTGGTTCCCAATGGCAAATTCACAATGCCAGCACCGTCAGCAGTTATCTGTGCCGAGCCTAGATATAAACTTGATCCAGCAAGATAAAGATCTCTCCAACGAGCTGTCGGACTACCTAGATCGTAGACTTCACTGGAACTGGGCTTGATATCAGTGCTGAGACTGGTAAAGTCTAATATGCCTCCCGGCCCTCCTATGCTACCGTACAGTTCATCAAAGTTGGCATTTATTTTTGTAAATGCATCTTCTACTGTGCTCCATACAATTGGAGGACTACCTGCGTTTAGTGTCTGTTGTGCCATTAGTTTCTTCCCACGGCCACTTCAATAGTGCCAATATGATCTGAATTGTAGTTTTCCAGTGCTTTGCCAATCACTGTGCCTGTTCTAGCATCGCCGCCTGCACTCACAGCACAGCCTGCAATGTTGCTGGCAATCAGCAGATCCCCTTTCTCAATCTTTCCAACTACTCGACAAGGCACCCGGCCCTGTAGAGCCACTTGATTTTTAAATCCTGGACAATCACCATTCATGGAATAGGCAGCATTATCGCTCACAACGCCAGCCACTCTATGATCACCTTGTCGATTTGCTATTGTAACTTCTTTGTCACCGCCAAATATCAACACAGTGCCCACAGCATACTCCTTGTCACCTTCGTAGTATTCTGCTAGGTCAGCAGCATAGGTAGCTTGGAATCTACTGCTACCACTCAATGACCAATAGCCTTCTATAGTTCCAGGTGTTGTCACAGCGCCTGTGCTGATACTGGTACAACTTTTTAATGCTGCTACACTAATACCAGTAGAGTCAAGAGTGGCAAATGTTGTGGCACTGTCTTGACTGCGGAATACGTGCTGTGTGTTGTTGTAGTAAGTTTTCTTATCGCTAGCTGGTACTGTACCATCACCTATGTAAATACCCACTTGTCCTAGATAACCATAGTACTGAAGAAATCCTCCAGTGCCACTGGCGCTGCTGTCAATAGACAATATGCTGTCAATTTTAAGCTGAGCAAGATCTACATTACGTGCAGCAAAATCTCCGTTGCTATCACGTTTTACCAAAGTGCTCACAGTAGCAGCAGAGGCTTCATCAACAATGCTGTACGCCCAACTTCCACGAACAGTGCCATCTCCGCCAGTGTGTCTTAGATAGCCGGTGCTTGCGGCACCACCATAGTCCGACAGTCTTAGAGCCAGACCTTCATCAACCACAGTGGCAAAGCTCACTTCAGTGACATTGGCTGTTGAAGCTGTGCTGTTGCCCAACAGTCTATCTGCTCCTACCTGCGCCAATTTATTCAATGCTAGACCGTTGTCTTTGACTGTGACCCAACCATTAGTTATTGTGAATTGACTGGTATCAAAACTTGATATACCTCGCAGCGTTGCCACAGTTCCGTTGACAGCTGATCCTGTAGTTGTATTACTATAGGTAACAGTTGTGGTACTACAGGTCAAAACTGTATAAGTGCCGTTATATCCACTCACATCCAATCCTGTGACTACAATTTTTAGTCCTACAGTAAATGGAGCACTGGACTGTGCCGAGGGGAATGTGATAGTGGCTATACTTCCGCTGCCAGTTGCTGTAACGTTAGTAACACTAGCTGATATAGTAGCATAGGCATTATTCAACGATAATTTGGTTTGATCAATGGCCGCTGTGGACATGATATTTGCATCGTCAATGACACTATCACTAATGGTAGTTCTTATGATGTTGGTAGTGCTATCACCTAGCAATATATCAAAAGTAACTTCCCCCGTAGGTGTTACATTGATAATGGTGTTACCTGTACCATCCAAGGTCAGCAATTGTCCCGATTGTGACTGTGAAAAGTTAAACAGATTGGTTCCGTCAGTGTCTTTGAGATTGCTAATGGTTATGCTGTCCAGTCTGGCAGCATCACTGGTCAATGTAGGCACCCCAAGATTTTCAATCTTGTAGGAATTCATGTCCATGTCAGCAGGTCCAATCCAAGGCAATACTCCACTAAGAGCCATGAATCCCACATTGTTAGGCACACGTTCGCCTGGGGCAATAATGTTGCCATTGAAATCTAATCCCAGTCTTCGACCAATATAGGTTCTAATAGCTGATTCTGTAGGTACCGCATCAACACGACCTTCGTCCATTGCTGTGGAGAATTCTGAAATTGTTGTGCCGCGTTTAAATCCTAACCCATCCAATTGACTCAGGGCAATGCTAGCAGAAAATGTAACAGTACCAGTACCTTGATCAACTCTAAAGAATGGACCTACATTAAAGTTACCAAATTGGTCAGTGGTAACAAAGAATGTACGACCCGAACCACGTTCCTGCATCTGAGCACGTTGTACTAATTCTCCTGTTTCTGCATCTGCCTGGGTAGCATATGTTGGTACTGAAATAATTGAATTAACGGGCGGCCCGTAGATTTCGCTAGGATAGTTGGTATCGGCATAACCACCAGTACCAATTTCCAATAGATCGTGTGATGTCACACGAGTTAAACTAATTCTAATAGTCAACGTACCATCAGTTAATGCGCCTGGCCCTGGTGCTGATCCTTTTAGAGTAGGCGGGTCATTAAATCGCACCACACTGCGCACTAACGGAGGACTGACTGTAAGCAGAGCATAGTCTTGAAGAGTAGTTTCAGTGTTTTGATAATTGGTTATTTCATACTCTTGGCCTTCGTGTACAAATCTATAAAATGTACCAGCATCTATTCCAGCCTGTAGTCTGGCACCGTCACTGCCACCTAGATTTCCTACACCAAACGTGGCATCACCTCGTTCGCCTTGAATTAGTTTGTAGGTAACAGATGTGCCGGATGTGGTGATATCTACCACGCTGCCTTCTACTTGGAAAGCTGTTGTTCCTGCTGTGGCCGCCCCCGAAGACTGTACAACAATGCTGTTGGTAGCCGCAGAAACAGAATAAATCACAGAGGCTGTGCCCAATGCTCCTGTGCCAGCAATTGCAATAGTTCCACCTGATGTTGATCCACCTGTGGTAGCATTTGTTACGGTTACAGTGGTATTGGTGCAGCTCGTTACACTAAATGTTCCATTATAACCAACTGTTGCAAAAGCACTTATGGTAATATTTTGAAATGGCAGATAAGGCGGAATGTTCTGAGCAGTAAATGTATACGTACAAGTAGTCCCGTTGCCAGCCACAGTAACACTGGTGATATTTGGCCTTGTAACCAAACTTGATCCTAACACAAAATTTTCCAAGCAGGTTATATTAGAAATAGTTGTGAAATAAGGACCAGCACCAGTGGATGCAGACAGTGTTGGGCCCACGGCAAATGCCAAAGAAGTGGGTACCCCTATAAATGTGCTGTCTACTAATGCCTTGGTGCTGACACTGAAATCATTGGCAGTCAGTCCAGCTGTAATCACAAAATACACTGTGTTTGAAATCATTCCTGCAGGCAACACACTGGCACTGAATCTCACAGGTTGACCAGCGGTGAGTCCATGACCAACCTTGGTAAAGGTATTAGTTGCAGTGTCTATACTGGCTACAGCATTGGCTGCACCTGTTTGTACACCCGGTTCATATACAGTGATTTCTATGTAATCATAATTTTCTCTACCTTGGGCCAAGGCAAGACCATAAGGCACCATGGTAGGACTTCCTGACACTGCCGAACCAGTAAATGTGGTTATGCCTGAACCTGTTGCTGTAGTAGAAATGGTAAATGTTGTAGTAGTTGGCGCAGTCTTGACATAGTATATGACACCGTCTTCGACAGTAGCACCAGCAGTGATTTCATTGGGTAGCACTGACCCTGGAGGGTTGATGAACCTTACTTGATATCCCGCACGTTGTCTATGATTGATATCCGTGGTTATGACACCAGTGCCATAGTTTATACCTGTGATGGTATAGGTTTCTAGATCATATGTAGAATCATAGTCAGCAAACTCCAGTTGCCTATAGACAAAATTACTGTCATTTATTATCAAAGCAGTACTAGGTCTAGTTGCTACATCTACAATATCTCCGTGCAACACATGGAAACTGTTGTTTCTAATAGTGATAGGCTGCCCATGGGGTACTGTTGACACAAGTCCGCCGCCTGTGCTGATATTTAATTTTGCACGTTTGGTAGCAACATCACTGATCTGTGCCGCGGTAACACCATATCGTACAATTTGGCCTCCATGATTAATTTCTAATTCGCTGTTTGGCAAAGGAAAGAAATCATCATATATCACATACAGTATGTTTTCTCCCTTTTCGTTTAGGGTGTCGACGGTAGCAGCATAGACTGTGGCAGTCTGTGCAAGATCAGTGTAAAATCCAGTAGGAGTTGGAACTTCTAGTGGATCACTGGCTTCAGCTACCAATGCAAAGTTTCCGTGAGCACTGGATCCACCTATACTTCTAATCTGACCACCATTCAGTGAATAGTAGGAAATTTGACAGTAGTAGGTAAACATACTAACAGCTTCAGTTAACCCGCCGTTGGTAGTTACAAGACCGTAGCCTAAATCACAGACCTGGGTAAAGTCGTTGCTGAGCATGGAACGATTACCAGGCATAAGAACTTCAAACACTCTGATAAAACTGTGCGTACCTGTCCCTGCGCCCACAAAAGTCACTGCTGTGGCGCTGCCGGCTACTGCTGTAACTCTAAATTGATTGAGAGTAAATCCAGCCAGCAACACATAGTATTCTTGATTAGCAGCAAGACCAGTCGGTAATGTGCTAGTGGAACTGAATTTCACAATGGCACCTGGTTGGAGTTCGTGAGCAGATGCAGTAGTTATAGTTGGGGTACTAAATGTACAGGCACGTGAACCTGCCGCAGGTGTGTAAGGTGTCAGTTCATCCAAGACAAACTGAGCTGTGCTGAATCCACCTGTGGTAGCAGTAGCAGCACCTGTCCCAAATGTATACCCTCTGATGTAGTTTATTCTGTAGACTTCGCCGCTGACAATAAAGCTACAAGGAGTATTAGGAGGTCTCAACAGTCCCGATACTCGTAAAAATATATTACTGTCTTTGCTGTCTATAACAAATTTCTGATTGCCGGTGAATCCATCCACAAACATACCACCGGCAAATGTCTTGGCATTTATACTTCTGCTAAAGGATGCAGATTCTTGACAGTACGGAGATTTAGCAAGGATCTGTCCTTCTGGATCTAGTACCATTGCAAATCCACCTTGACCCTGGAAGGTCATGGCTCTTAGGATCACGGCATCGTTGCACAAGAACGTGTCCATATCGCCATTGTCTTTGGGATAGTTTACTGTTCCACTGTTGCTGATAACATCAACTATGGCATTGGTCAATAGTGCGATCACAGTGTCTGATCCTACTTCTGCTACTAGCCCTTCGTCTAGGGTCTGTAGTGTTGGTACTGAGGCAGTAGTGGCCGCAGTACCGGACAGTGTATACAGTGTCGTAATGGTCACATTGTCAATGATGTCCTGTGCTAAGGTGTTGATACGTTGAATACCTGCCACAGTCTGACTCAGTTGCGCACCAATAGCTAGTGCAGGATTACTGCCCGGCACTGCTGGTCCCTTGTATTTCAATGCAGCAGAAATTGTGCGATTCTGTCCACTCCATCTTAAATCAAATACCATAGAGTCTATGATCAATCCAACGTCTCTATAACAGATATCATCATTGTAGTCAAATGCAGATGTAAATGGTGCTGTGTTTGTTGTAATTTGATTATTGATCCAACCTATGACCTGATCTTGAATAAACTTTCTATTCAAAGTGATTAGTCGTGCAGCACTGGTATAGTTGCCTTTGTTATTGATCAGGGGATAAACAGGCTGTGTAGAATCTGCTAGATAGTGATAACCATACAGTTCAGTGGCCACAGTTAGACCGTCTATCACAGGATCTCGTCTAAAATTCAAAAATGCCCAAGGACTGGAACTGTCAAAGCCTATCTGTGGTCTAATAATAGTTCTACGAAATTCATCACCTATCACTGCCACGTTTTGAGACACACGCAATGGTAAATTTTCTAAGTAAATGCCAGATTCAACAAATACTGAAATTTGAATACGTTTGGTTACATCACCAAAAGAAATAGTCTCGCCAGGAAGAAATTCGCCACTGACAACATCAACATCGAATTCTTCGTTGCCGGATGTGTCTAGTGTACCGTTGTGTGCTAGAATCTGTGCAAGAGCCCCAGACGTTTCTCCACGAAGATATAGTCCTTCCCGTATGTCTTTGGCTGAGTTAGCGGCCAAAGAGGTCAATGCTGGATTTCCGGTAAAGTCTGTTCTGTAACCGCTGGTAAACAATCTAAATCTTGGAAGACTCACAAGTATAGATGGCTGCGAAGTAAATCCTGATCCTCCGTTAGTGATACTGATGCTGTTTATACCACCGTCGCCTGCGTCAACATCTGCTACACCAAATGCTCCGCTGCCACCACCGCCGAGAAATCTCACCGATATCAATCCATATCCAGATCCACGGCCACCTGAGTTAACCTGCACCCTAGCTACCTTAAATGTGAGATTCAAAGTGCATCCAGTTTTAACACCAACACTGCTGCCGGGACAGGTGGTATCTGCTGGGGCTACCGGTGCGGGCAACACACTATAGTTGCCGCCAGTGATCTGTCTAATAGCAGTAACTGGTCCTCGTCCTCCTGTGCCGCCAGACCCTACCGACAGCACTTGGTATCTTGCTGCTGTGCCTGTACCTGTGCCCACAGTGAGTATATCACCGGGTAGATAGTTTAAGCCTCCGTTAGCAATCTCAACTGTGTCTACATTCATAAAAATAAATGCGGGACTGAAACCAGTACCAGTAGTAGCACTGGTATCGTCAATTTCTACTAGGGTACAAGGTTCATCACCGTTGCCCCAGGTAAGAACTTTCTTGTAAGGACCAATTTCCAACGGTGCTTCCAGTACCAATTCTTCTGCACGTTTAAGAGCAGCTTCTAGTGTCTTGTACGCATAGGCTAAACTGCGACCTTGTCTGTCGGTTCCAACACCCGGCCGATCATCTGCACCAGCTGTGCTCACATATAGATTCACTGTACTGCTATAACCGGAACTGTCAACATATCTTTTAGTAGCAGCAATTAGACCATTGTAGGCCACATCATCATCGTCCACAGGATCTCTTGAAAGTATCAAAGGCCCGGTCATGGTACCAAATGCAGTGTTGGCAGTGTTAGTAGCAGGGTCAACAGCATCTATGCCCTGCAGAGATATCTTGGAATCTACATAGCCTTTATTGGCTGCTAGTCTGTTTGTGTCTGTAGAAGTAGATCCGTGAACTGTGTTTATTCTTCCAAGGGAATCAGTGAGTTCAGAAAAAGATCCTATATCAGGTAAATTTCCAATAGGGTATCTAATGCCGCCACTTTGAGCGTTAAGTGGCCCTCCCAGATTAGGACTAGGATCACCTGAGATGTCTGAAAACAGGCTGTTGACCACAATGGAATTTTGACTGGTATCAAAATCAATTTGGATGCCTTCGCCAGCTTCTAGTTTTTTGAAAACTACTCCGTCTGTAGTATCATTGACAACAACCAAGGCATTTTCGTAATCGTTTGGGAATGATGTAGGAGTATCCTCTAGACCTATGAAGGTAAGTTTTTCACCTAGTCCTAGTGAACTATATAGTTCTCTAAAGTTGTCGTTGACAGATCTAAAACTGTCTCTGATACTGTCGCCAGTGCCGTCGTTGCCAATTGCACCAATATTAATAATTTTTCTTGCCATAGCAGATCCTATGTGTTTGGATATCGATAATATTTATCCAAAGTTTTTATAAGCCTAATGTAAATACTGCATGTTCATACAGATCAGATCACAGAAAAATCAATATGTTAGGCTTAGTAAACTAGGCAATCAACACAGTTACACAAGAACGAAAATCATTGCGACTTTGAGGTGTGATGACTGCGATGCTGTGTTTGAAAGAGATCTAAAAAAAATAGATAGAAAACGGTTGAACAATAACTATTTTCATTGTTGTTCTGAGTGCGATACCAAGAGATTCGCACAGCGAACAGGAGCAGATCACAAGAAAATCTGGGATATGCCCACTGATGCAGATCTAGATATTTCTAAACTCTAAAACTTTCACCGCAACCACAGCGGTCACGTTCATTGGGATTGACGAAATCAAATCCCTCATTAAGCCCATTGCGGACCCAATCCATTGTTAGCCCTTTTAGATACACTAGGCTTTTGGCATCAACTAATATTACAAAGTCTTGTTGAGCAAAATTAGTAACGCCCTCTTCAGCGGTATACTCGTCAACGTATTCTAACACATAGGCTAATCCACTGCAACCAGTAGTTCTAACACCTATACGAATGCCAACACCTCGACCACGTTTAGCCAATGTCTGTTTAATTCGTTTAGATGCTGTGTCGGTTACGATAATCATTTACGGCTGCTTTGATAGCATCTTCTGCAAGTATGCTACAATGTATTTTAACCGGTGGAAGGGCAAGTTCTTCAGCAATTGTGCTATTAGTAATCTCTCGTGCTTGGTCAAGCGTTTTTCCCTTGACCCACTCTGTGACAAGACTTGAACTGGCAATTGCTGATCCACAGCCGTATGTTTTAAATCTGGCATCTGTAATTACTCCCTCAGTATTTACTTTAATCTGAAGTTTCATCACGTCCCCGCATGCCGGAGCCCCGACCATTCCCGTACCTATTGTGGGATCATCTTTTTCAAAAGATCCCACATTCCGGGGATTTTCATAATGATCAATTACCTTGTCCGAGTATGCCATTTATTATTCTCCAGTTTATTATCTTCCATATGTTAGACAAATAGCTCTTTTTGTCTGCTTGATAGTCCAGAGCCCAAGCATGTTCCCACCAATCCACTAATAACACAATATCGTTCCTAATTTCGTGATTCACAATGGTTTTAATCTTTCCATCTCGAGACAAATATGCCCATCCGCTGCCCTGTATTGTCATGGCTGTTTTTTCAAATTCTTCTTTGAAACTGTCAAATGTATCAAAATATTTTTCTATGAACTGTAAAATAGCATCATAGGGTCTGTTGGCCCCCTCTGGTTTTTGTAGTTGGCCAAAATAGATATTGTGTAAAAAAGCGCCGGCTTCGTTGAAATCATCGTCACCTTCACCCTTATTATATCGATCAACATAGGCCTTGTACAGTGTACCGTAGTGATAATCTAAGGTTTCTTTAGATTTTATCGGTGCCAACTCATCACGATCGTAGGGCAGGGTCAACTGTATGAGTTTGTCTTTTTTGCCTTCGATAATAAATTTTTGAATGAATTTAAATTCCATATATGTATTTACCGCTAAATAAATTCCTAAGGAGATTTAATATGATCGGTTTATTAAAGAAACTATTTGGTGCCAAGCCAGCAGAACAAACTGCGGAAGCCCCATATAAAGCTGAGGCAGCACCTGCGCCAGCAGTTGAGGCAGCACCTATGCCAGTTGGAATTGAAGCTGTAGTAGCTGCTCCGACCGTTGTTGTAGCAGAGGCTGTAGTTGAGCAAGCACCTGCTAAAAAACCCCTAAAGCCAAAAGCACCACCTAAGCCAAAAGCAAAGCCGGCTGTTTGAGACTTTGTTCGTAGAACGCAAAGCTAGATAGATTTTTAGCCTTGCTTTCGCACATGATGTCAAACGAGTCACGGAATGTCAAGGCCCATTCATTCACTGCCGTATTCCAGTAAAATTCTGAATGTGCTCTGAGTTTCTGTTTCTTGTAGCCCTGCTCTAGGAGGGTCGAAAGATTGGGACGGATATGTCCGGGATGGTCAATAAGACAGTCTTCCCGTGAAGCACTATAATGTAAAACAGGGCGCACGCCACGCCAGCTATCAATAATCCGCTTAACACGGTCGTCAGTTGCTTCAATATATTCTCCAGAGTTAATCCAATGATGATGTATGTCCATGACCAGGGCACAGTCTTTGACTAATTCAATACTTGAATCAATGCCCCAGGTCATTTCGTCATTCTCGATAGTAAGACAGTTGCGAGCCTCGGGTGTCATTTTGCTGAGAGCATTACGGACACCTTGCGGGCCTAGCTTGCCCGAGATATGCACATTGATCTTGAAGTCTTGAAATGTTTGGCCATAACCCATCCAACGAGCCATGTCCACATGATACTCAAACTCTTCTATTGAGCGTTCTACAATACCAGGGTTAATAGATGCCAACACGCAAAACTGACCAGGATGGAAAGACAGGCGAACACCGTTCTGGCGAGCCAAATCTCCCACTGCTCTAAATGCTGTTTCTGCATAGGCTCTAACATCGGACTGCCGCCAAAACCACTTCCAACTAGGCTCAGTGTATACAGGCAGTATATCGCTGCTGAGTCGTACCATTCTAAGATCTTCATCTAGTGTTCCTACCCTGCTGACCAATTTGTAGCAGGCTTCTATGTTTCGTTCCATTAAGTCCCAAAGTCGCTGTTCTGCTTCTTGGGGATGTTCACGCAACCACCTAACTGTAGTGCTGCCTGTATTTAAGTCGCGATCACGAGCATTAATTTTCATGCCGTTAACCTCTGCAGGATCATTAATCCATTTGCAGGCAAAACCAATTCGTTTAATCATTTGATAGTCCTAATTTGCTAACTTTACCTAAAAACACATATTTAAATTCTTTCCTAGACACTTGACCTTCATGTATAACAGAATTAATATGATTGTTATCGAATTCTGACAATGATCCTTCATATTCTGTTAATGTTTTTTTTAAAATAGTGGGGCATAATAATAAAAGTTTATCGATTGCATTACCAACATTTAACACAGGATTGATGTAAATGTATCCCCCATCTTTAATAATATTGCTAACTTTATCTAAATACGTGTCGATAGGAAAGTGCCATCCCCACGACGATGTTGACAGAATTAAATCAACTTTAGATTCTGTCCATTCATCGTTAGGTGACTTAAAAATAAAATTTTCTTTAACAAACTTATTTTGTTCAATTGCTTTATTCACTAACGACCAATTATTATATGTTTTGTAATTGTGTTCGTCGTAAAATTTATAATTTTTGGATTTTAAAAATGTATTACTATCGTCGATCAAGATGAATTTAAAGTTTTTTTCAGGAAAGGTTAAACATATTGCTAAGTCAATTAAACTATTGCCTGATCCAATATCTAAAATTGTTGCATTATCTGGTAAATGATCAATAACTGTAAAGAGGTCTTGTAATTTAGTATGAACGCGACTTTCTATTAAATCTAGAACAACTTTATCATCCGCATTAGAGTTAATTCCAAAACCAAATTGAGCCAATAATAATTGTTTTTCTATTCCCGAATAGGGGATAGTTAACTTACAATTTTTAAAATTTAAAATAGCACTTGAAGTCTCGTTCAGCATAGTTTCTTTCATTAATAAAGCACGGGTTCAACTGTGGACTTACTCTGTAGAGCCATCATAATTTCTTCTTGTGCGGTATAGATCAGTTCGTAGTCTTCTAATATCAATCTACGAACATCTGCAGGTAAACTGCACCAAACTTCAACATTATTATAGCTGTCTTTTGTCTCCAGCGGCAAGCATTCACCTATCCAACCTGATAGGGCCTTAAATGCTTCAACGGTATTGCTAGGATGACTGCTACCGATAGCACGATGAAAGTCATTGGCCAATACTGCTGTAAAACATCCACCTGGACTGTATCCGTGAACAAGATAGTTGTACATAGAATCAGCAAATTCTTTAGGTACATTCCAGAGTTCGAAAGTTTTTAGAATTTTATTGCGACTGTATGTTGTTAATTTCATCTTTAACTTTCGCTGAGATTACATTGGCAATACGGAAGGATCGCCATTCCTTTTTATCCAAGCACCAAACATTCATAACATTGAGATTTTCTTTTTTAACTTTCAAAATCTCGTCCTCGGCAAGAACTTTAGGTTCTGGTGCAGGTGGAACAATACGTGGATTGAGTGTACAGGGCATCGATCTCACTTCGCCATTTACTTTGGTAAACTCAACAATACACTCATTTTCAAGAAGCAGAGTGCGTAATGCTTCGGGGGTAATAATAGTCATGCTACTAGTATAGCATCGTCACCGCCAGTTGTCAACAACATACGGATCCAAAACATCGTGAGGATTCGGATCTCCGTGAAACACACAGACACTGCAATTAGTTGGAATCTTGGGATTGATCACTGATTTAAAAAGTCGTTTACCGTCCTTCAACACCAGTTCCTCTCGACTACGAATTTCCCATTTGTAACTCAGTATCCATTCTATAGGCCAAAACTTTATACGATCCTTACTGGTTTTCCATATCCAATCTTGATCACCTTGCAATTTCTGTGCTTCGTTGGGGTTGTTGTTGAATTCTTGATAGATATGACTCTGAGAACCGTGCATCCAACTCATTACAGAACTATTGAGATAGGTCCATGAAGCATGAAATTTTCTATTGAAATCTTTGATGCCCAAGAAACTGTGTCCGTGTCCAATTGCAAGACTGTCAATATTGGCGTGTATCACTACGTCAAGATCAAAATAGACGATTCTACCATTGATGGGCAGACCGGGATCAAACATATGTACCTTGTGCCACCATATTTTTTTATAATTTTTCATAGGTTGCACAATACTTCGAACACCTTCTATGGGGTGTTGATCATCAGTGATGCAGACAAATTCGTAAGGCACAGTGAGATGGCGGGATACCATGTTACGAAGTCGTTCGATATACTCGCGGCCGTACTTGGTACCAAATTTTACACATAGAACAGTTATTTTCTCAAGATTAGCATTCTCCACAATAACTTGTTGTGGTGGTTGCCGAGATTCTTTTTCAAGTCTCCTTAAGGCTTTGAGATGTTTTCGTTCTTGTTTAGTTTGGGGAGGATTTGACAATTCCATCTATTTTTATAAGACTTTCTAATACGTTTTTGAGATTAGCTAATGTGATCATATTGGGACCATCACTGGGAGCATTGTCTGGATCTTGGTGACATTCCATGAACACAGCACTCACGCATCCGGTGGCCACTGCTGCCCTCGCGAGATACGGGACCATAGTGCGATCCCCTCCGGAGACTGAGCCCAATCCCCCTGGCTGCTGCACACTATGTGTGGCATCAAAGACCACTGGATACCCGGTGCTTGCCATAATGGGTAGACTACGCATATCAACAACAAGATTATTATATCCATGAGTGTATCCTCTTTCGCATAACATGATTCGTTCATTGCCAGTTGAAGCAATTTTTGCCGCAACGTTCTTCATATCGTGAGGAGCAAGGAACTGTCCTTTTTTTACATTGATAGCACAACCAGTAGCACCTGCGGCCAACAATAGGTCAGTTTGTCTGCAGAGAAACGCTGGGATCTGTAGTACATCGATGCCAGCTGTAGCACACAGTTCTGCCTGATAGCTTTCGTGAATGTCAGTTAAAACTGGCACTCCAAGATCATGTTTAACTGTATTGAGAATTTTTAAACCTTCATCGATCCCAATGCCTCGTCGAGTTGATATACTGGATCGATTGGCTTTGTCAAAACTGCTTTTATAGATAAACTTGATTCCTAAACTATCACAGGTTTCTTTTATACTGTGTGCAGTTTCAAGTGTGTGATCTAGACTTTCAATTTGACAAGGGCCGGCAATCAACACCAGCGGCTCGTTGTTTCCTAATTTTATATTATGAATGTTAAATGTACGCATATAATTATTTACCAATGTCTAATGGTGTTGGCAATAATAAACAGACAAGTAACTATGTGTATCACTACCCAAAACGTTTTAAAAAATAAAGCAATGCGAGCTTCGCGTAGTGTAAGTATTGGCACATCTGGCCGATCGTTATCTGTGTTCCCCATAAGGTGCCCGGTTGCCCGGGCCCATATCTTCTCTAAGCTGTTCACGCAAACAAATCCTCATTCCACTCCCTATGACCTTCACGGAAAGCCATGTTGCTCTGAGTCTCACGTACTTCTACACGATAGCACCAAAGTCGTTGTGCTTCACCGTGCCCTAGGTAATCCGGAATATACACACCGTTGATGTATTTGTAAAGCTGATCAGCCAACCCTTCACACCCTAGTTTGGGAAGAATAGTAAGTTTAGCCAACTTACGTTTTTCCATTTCTTTGTAGAAGTCTAACTCCGGATCGTCTTCTGCTACTAACAGGGTATGATCAAATTGACTTTCCAAGATGCCTTTGAGTTCTTTAAGGCCGCCGTAGTCAGCTGCCCAGTTCCGTGCATCTAGATAGTTGGTGCCAAAGTAAAATTTCATGCTAAATGAATAGCCGTGAATTAGATTACAGTGACTATCAGCTCGCCATTGCCTGTAGGCGCATGGGAACGAGTCGTGATATTCTTTAGTACTAGTGTACTTGTATTGTATTGATTGAAGATTTGCCATCTCTAGTCTCCTTTGTAAGGTAGCAAGTTTGACGACATGCAGAGTTTATAAAGCGGGATGAATGACGTAGAAAGTCCGCTAAGTTTTAGTATACAGTCTATTTAACTGTTATGCAACTGATTCTTAAAATTTTCTATACTGAGAAACCCAACATTAGATTTTTTCCATTCTGGAGGTATCAGCCAATGGTCATGATTCACAATACTATATTTTATATCAGGAAACAATTTGAATACTTTGGCCGCTTGCCATATCCAATAGCTAGGATCAATTGAGTGTGATCCTCCAGCAGAATAATTTTTTGTATTTTTATAAAGATTGTTTACCAACTTGTCATTGCCGTATAAATCAAAACCCAGTAGATAGATTTTTTTTGTTTCGGGCAACTGAGAAGCAACTAATAATGCATATGTTCCACTGCCCCAGTTTCTTGGTTGATCAATTCTATTGGGTTCTTGATTGGGAATATCAGGTAAGAGAATTATGTTTTTATGTTTTTGCACCTTGCGAAACCATTGATATGCGTGTTCTCGAACATATATGAATGTTGAAGCTGTGTTTGAATTCTCTACAGCTTCTCTCACCATGCGTTCATCACAGCAAACAAGATGATTGACCACAGCGTCTCGATGTATGGCATTACATCCTACCAATGATATCTTGCCTAGTAAATTTTGTATATTAATAGAACTACGGCTTTCGCCATTGCCTAGAACTAGCACAGAATCATGCATCATCTATCTCTTTCTTTGATTTCTCCAAATGGCAACCACGTTCCTGGATCGCCAGATTTTACACATACCCAACCTATATTCTTTTTTACCTCAGGTTCTGAATTCCAAACTATATCTCCTCGATTATATGCACCATAATCCGGAGATGCACTTGAATAGGTGTGAACCCTGTCGTTGAATTTAATACCACCATTAACGTGTAGGTCTACTCTTGTGTCCATGGTGCCTGCACCTACTTTGAGTTTGCCATTCATTGACACCTGTATGCTTCCAGATTTTTTATTGCCTAGTCTAATGTCGCCGCCAGCCTCTATGATGATTCTTGCTGTGTTGTCTGTGACAAATTCAATATCGTGACTGGCATAGGTGCCCAGTCTAGCTTTAGACCCTTCAACCGTGCCTATGATAATTTCTACACCATCTTGAGCAACACTTAGTGCAGCATTGGGTTGATCGGTGCCAAGTCCTAATCGATCATTAGCACTATTGTAGTGAACATATTGATTGATCACCATTGAACCGTCTACGATCAATCCTTTAAGTCTGCCAACCTCTCTAAGATTACTTTTGCTGATACCGCTGCCTAGTTCAGTAGCAGTCAACACCGCAGTGTTTCCTATTGATAACTGTTTGTTTTTTGCAAGATCTAATGATTCTGATAAAAAGAATCTGTCTGGCTCACTGTTGAATACTAATTGTTTGACATTGCCTTGACCTGACCAAAGCAGTCCCTTGCCATTTAGGCCATTATCTCCGGACTTGAATGTAATAAAGGGAGTGTTGTCTAGACTCATTTCGTGACCTTTGCCTAAGGCAAGATCCTTTAGAGTTTTTGTTATAACATCAATAGCTTGTTCTAAATTATCTGACATATTTTATTCCATAACAAGACCGTAGCGTTTCCACAGTCCTGGTGCACCTGCTCTTACACAGACCCATCCCACAGGCTTACCTATGTCTGGACTGCTGTTCCAAACGATGTCTCCAACTCTATGACTTCCGTTGCTAGGAAATTCTTCAGCATATGAATGCATACGCCCGTGAAATCTTATCGGGCCATTTACGTGTAAGTCAACATTGGGATCAGGATTATTAACTCTTATACTTAATTTTCCATGAATTGCCACCTGAATAGGTTCAAGTTCGGTGTTGCCCAGTTGTATATTTCCACTAGGTGATACACTTAGTCTAGTTGTATTGTCTGTGATGATATCAAACGGCATACTGGCATATGTACCTACCATGCCTCTTGTCTGATCCTTGGTTCCGAGGACAACTTCAACACCATCTTGTGCTACAGATAGTCCTGCATTAGGCGTTTCGGTGCCTAGCCCCAGTCTGTTATTTGCACTATTGTAGTAGACATATTGATCTATATTGACATTGCCGTCTACAATTAATCCTCGCAGCCTTCCTAGTTCACGTAGATTACTCTTTACCACAGACGATCCCAGTTCAGTAGCTGTGAGAATCGGCACTCCGCCTATGATCAATGTTCGATCTTTAAATAGCTCTATGTGTTCGGATGAGAAAAATCTATCTGGCTTATTGTTAAAAACAAATTGTTTTACATTGCCTTCACCAAACCAAAGAAGTCCCTTTCCAACAACCGAATCGTCGTTTACTTTTTTAAATTCTAAAGAAGAAGAACGTTCAACTCTTAGATCTGCAGTTAGTTCGTTGACCTCTAATTTAGCTGCACGAATGGTTCCGGATGCAGTAATATTCTGTGCTGTAAGTGAGTGTTCTACAGATAGATTTCCGAGAATGCCGTCTGTGGAAATTTTCTTAATGTGAACATTGCTGTTCTTGATTAAGATTTGATTCTCTTCAGCTTCGTCTTTTATTCCTCTACTGGCGAACCCAAATATCACTCCACCATTGATATGATCTCCAGATAAACTACGCTTTGGCAGTTTATCTGGAATTGATGCAATATCCAAAGGGGTGCTCTTTGCATTATTGTCAACTAGACTTTTAATGCTATTTCCTAGATAAACTAGGGCGTTATCAATGTTGGAATCTATCATAGTATGATATTTATCAATATCGCACTCGTAAGAAAGGGCGACATAATCGCCCTTTCTTAGAAAGATTTTAATCTATTGAACCTTTAACAGCATAATTTCTTCGTTGATTCGACCGTTCATTTTGGTATCTACTGCATTGATCTCTTCAAGGAACTTGCGAAGAACTACTTTGCCAGCCTCTTTAAAGGCCTTGATTTGTTCTGCAGGCTTGCGTAGAGTCTTTTGCACAGATTTTATTTCACTAAACCCTGTGATTGTGGTGCCTTTGATACCAAGTTCCTGGAACTCAGCGGCTACATACTTGCCAAGTTTGCGTGTTTTACTATTAAAGATCCATAATTCTTGAGCGCCGATGATGTCTGCTGGATTTATACTAACCAGTTTGAGAGGCTCGTCGCTCTTCTTGTACTTGAGTTTGGCAATGATTTTGTCTTTGCTCACAATCTTTTTAGCACGAGGCTTCTTGTTAACTTTAGCCTCTTGCATTAGCATATTGCAGGCACTTTCAATTTCTTGTAAAAATGCAATAAAGGATTTAATCTGTTTCTTGCTACGATGGCTATAGCCTTCTTTCAACTGCTCGTCAGCCTTACCACTGGCAAGCTCAAGTAGTTCTGTAAGATCACGAGCATAAAAGTCACGAATGATTCTAGCGTGAGCCGCCTTGGCCTGTTTTGCCTTGAGCAAGTTTAGCACCTTAAATGCTTTTGGATCAAATGTTTCGGGATCAGTTTGAAACGCTTCGATAGCCGCTTCAATTTCCTCAGTCATTCCCAAAGACACTTCACGTACTCGTTCTTGGATGCTAGGAACATATACATCTTTTTTAACCTCAACAACGGTATCGCTGTCATCGAGATCGTCTCGTCCTTGCTCAATGACTTCGTTGATACGAGCCCGCAACCAAACAGCAGTGTCTCGACCGTCATTGAACTCGGCACGAACTGCGGGCATACCTTTAATCAAACAGGCTGCAACTGCACCCATGGTCATGCCGCAACGATTGTCTTTGGTTTTCTTAAATGCAGCAATATCTTCTTTGGTACAGCCCTGGCGGCCCATCCAATCTATCACTTTGGGTTTCAGTTCCTTTGCAGAACTTTCTAAACGATACCAAGCCATAGCAGAATGGAATTGTCGCAAGAATTGATTGGTATCCCAAGTTTCGTGTCCTTCCCATTTTGGGCTAAAGTCACGACCCTTCTTTGCACGAACTTCTGCCAAATGTTTTGCGTTAGTAGCCATTTTCACTCCAGTGTGTTAAACAATACTTATAGTATAACACCATTTATCAAGATTGTCAACTGTGTTCAAATCGTTTGACCTTTTCCAGATCGCCTTCTTCGTTTTCTAAATACACAATGCTGGCATGATAACCCAAATCTAATTGAGCCTGAGCCATTTCAAAAGCCTGTTTTCGGCTGTTGGTTGTGTCAATCAACTCTTCTTGACCGTCTTCCTCTTCGGCCCATACTTCATAAAGTTCCCAGTTCATTTTGGACTATTTTCTCCTTTTAGTTAGTCGTCCATTCCATCGTCTTGGACTATCCAGCCTAGACGAAATAGATCCTCGCGAATCTCATCAGTGACTACGCCTTCCCCGACATAGGCATCGTATTCCTTTGCCTTGGCTTGTTGTTCTAGTGATAGTTTTTGAAATTCTTCTTCGGTTAGTCGCTCGCCGCGAATACCGCTACAATACCAATCAATGTAATCGCCTTTGCCCTGCATATCGGCCACGATACCACCGGCGTATCTCCAACTGCACGACCAGCGTTGGTTCTTTAAGATTGGAATAACATCGTGTTTGATGAAATCTCTATTGCACATTGAAGCGTAGAGATTTTGAGCATAAACATCACTTTCACGAACCTTATCCAGAATCCAATCGGTAGAACGAAGATCATATTCCATATTATCTTTCCGCCATTCGGGATCTTCTTCTTTGATCAGTTTATCAAAATTATATTCTTCGTACATTTTAATATATGCTTTATCGGGCTCTTTGCTCTCTTCCTTACAGCGTTCTATGTATTTTTCTTTTTGGAAGGTGTGACGCTCAGGGCTTCTTGAAATTTTTGACATCTTGCACAGCTTGTTTTAATGTTTCGCCGTAATTGAGAGCAGATTGCTCTGACAAATGTATATTGGTTTCAAAGTCTATGTGACCTTTGATCAACAATGTCCAAATATGTTTCCAACGTGATACAGACCAAAAGTTAGTTCTAGTTGTGGTATAAATGGTTACAGTTACGCCTGTGTCTTCTGCTTCTATATCAACAGTATGTGTACAATCATCGGAGCCACATTCACAGACAACCTTATACATCCTAGAGGTGCCCCATTCATTGACTTTTAAAATACCCCTAGCTGGAGTTTCAGCTATCATGTCCATAGACTATCTCTTGCTTTAATTAAACGGATCATCATAGCTTCATCTTCTGCCTCATATTCAGCTTCAATCTTCTGTAGCAGTTCGTGTGATCGTGTGCTGAGTTCTTCAAGTTCCGGAGTCTTCTTGCTGCCAAACAGTTTTCCATCGTTGAGTATCCGGACCTTTTCGCAGTACTCACTCCAACCACTTGCATCGTAGGGATCGGGACGAGCACGATAGGTCACAGTCCACCATACATAAAGTTCTTTGATTTCTCGAGCACGTTCTGCTTGTCCAGTTGGCTTGCCGTAGTCTGGATGTTCTGGCCCACACCAGTCAGTATTAGTCAGTGTCATTGCCCAGTCAAGATGATCGATACCTGCTTGAGGGCAACGCCAAGTACGCCAACGGAACCAACCACTAGCCCAAAAGGGAGGATCATACTTTGCGCGAGCTTCTTTATCTCCCCAGGCGATGTGCGACCATGCGGATTCGATTTCGACAAAATCCACCAACTCATTAAATAGGCATGGCAAGAACCGAGTGCCAACATCACGCCAAGCACCAGGCTTAATATCACGAGAATGAGCGGTGAGAGAATGAGTACGAGAAACCCACCTATTATTGATGTAATACTTAACATCGTAGATCTTTCTAACGGGCCAAGTTACAAAATCCTGGATGTAGCCTAGACCCTCTTCAGCTAACCAGTAACGAAAATTATGTTTCATCTGTGCCGCAGTAGTCCAGTCGTCCCATTCTTCGGCTGTGCCCGCACTGAGTTTCTTGGTGCCGCGAAGCCAATCTGCAAAAGGAGTACAACTCCAGTAACGTGTGTGTTGTGCCATGATGTTCTCTATTAGTAAAGTAATTATACAGTCTTTCTAGAAATCTGTCAAGAGGATTGTTTTTTGAACAATTCCAAATCTTCGGGAGTATTAATTTCAGCAGCGATTCCTGCGTCGATGATACCAATAGTGTAACCATTTTGTATCCAACGTAGTTGTTCTAGGCTTTCAATGTTTTCTTCGGGATAGACGGTGAGTGTTAGATATTTTTTAAGAGCATCCATTCTGTAAGCATAGATACCGTAATGCCAATCTCCATATTTTAATGGAGCACGACAGAACCAATGTGCTTCATCACCGGAAGAAATTACCTTGACGGTGTTAGGATCGTGTTTCTGATTGTCTGCCATTGGATGTTTTAGTGTGGCAACATCGTAGGTATTGAGCAGAGATGGCAATTTTTTTACATCCTCTACAGGTACCCTTACCATGTCACCTTGCACATTGATTATGGCATCATAATGAGGCATTTGATCTATGGCCTTGGCAATACGAGCTGTGCCGTTTTCAGAATCATAA
>Ga0181347_1000148_pt1 | contig 23102 bp, 28 predicted proteins | sample Su13VDMM110SN_FD_130102 | JGI IMG/M metagenome (GOLD analysis project Ga0181347, IMG submission 130102) | Freshwater viral communities from Lake Michigan, USA - Su13.VD.MM110.S.N | ecosystem: Environmental > Aquatic > Freshwater > Lake | place: USA: Michigan | collected 2013-07-16
ACGGCGGGTGATCCATTGTCGTTATCAATCATTGCGCCTAAGGCCGCGCACCTATCTATAGCAGCGTCGAGTGCATTTTTGATGGATAAGCGGAACTCGTTGTTGTTGTGTTTCATCGGTTCATTCCTTCAGGTTCAAGTCGGGGCGGCACCATGCCGCCCCGTTAGGTTCTATTCCGCTTCGACGGGGTTGATATCGCCCCCGCAATGGCACACCGGCAACCCGGCATCCACATTTTTTTGTGCGGTGCGGCATGACCACCCGCAATCATCGCAGGTGAGCTTTATCATGCGTGTGCCTTGCTTTTTTGTGGGGCTTTGCGACAAGTCTAAGGCAGCGTGTTTAAACGCCGGAAGGCCCGGGAGGATAGCGGCAATCCAATCGCTCAACTCAGCACTAGGCGGGGTGGAAGTCCAAGGGGCTAGAAGTCCAACTGCCTTAGCGACCTTGGCAAACCCCTTGCCATGGCCAGCGGCAAGACCAGCGGCAACGTGCGCGACTTCATGGACAATGGACACAATCGTTTGTACAGGGTCCGCAACGCGTGGGGAAAAGAACATCTCATGAGTTCCGTCCGCACTAGCAGCGGAAGGCCAGACTTGAGCAATGGCACGCTTTGAATTCTTGCCCCGTGTACCGATAGGCTGGCCAATGCTTAGGCGGATCGGTGCGGTGACAGGGTAGCCCGCATCCGCGAAGCGGACCTTCACGGCGGATAGAGCGGCGTTTAAAAACTGTTCACGGGTTGACATGGTGCTTGGTTCCTTTGGTTGTTTGACAGTGTCACTCTGTCATAGCGTTTACACTGTGTATATAGTGACGTGACAACGTGACAGCTTTGCAATGATAGCAGAACAATACTAGAACAAATCAAATGTCAGCATGTCATGGCACATAGGGTGCTGACAGAATGACGGGCCTAGGCGGGGCCTTAAAAGCGGTTCTAGGCAATGCGGGTAATGATGGCGATTGTGTGCGCGTGTTGCGTGCATGGTCGGCTATGGATAGCGAACAATGCATAGCAAGCTATGCATCGGCCCAATTGCATAGTGAGCTATTGGATGGTCAGCTATGGATAGCGCGCTATTAGATGGTCAGCTATGGATAGCAAGCTATTAGATGGTCAGCTATGGATAGCAAGCTATTAGATGGTCAGCTATGGATAGCAAGCTATGCATTGGCCAAATCGCATAGCAAGCTATGGATAGCCGACTATGGACCCCACGGAGGCGGAATGACGGCAGCGCCGGTGCCGGTGTTGTAATGGTAACCCCCTCGCCCCCATTCCCAATTTTCCCCTACAAAAAATTTTCCAAAATTGGTTTGACCACTCCACACTCCGTATGCAACGAGTGTGTAATCACCACATGAGGACGCCATGACCGCACCCAAGCTACAACCGCAAATCCTGAAGGCTCTGAAGGTCCGCAAGGACATTTGGATTGACGAGTCCGTCAGCCCCCACGAAGGCGCACCCGCTGTTCGCGGTATCCAACTCCGGCGCGTTAAGGAGACGGAGGTGCGCGGTGCGGATAGCTACCACCCATTCACCTACACTGGCTGGCTGTACTACGGGCAGGCGTTTGCGATTGAGACGGAGTTCACGCGCAGCAAGAACCCGCTGTCGTCAGATCAGTTGGATTGGCTGAACGACTTCGCCAAGGTCGGCGGGCAGTACATCGAAGCCCGCACGATGGACGATGTAAACGACGCCCTTGGCAAAGAAGAACCCCAGCCGTGGCGCGAGTACGAGATGCGCGTAACGAAGGTGAAGTAGCCATGCGTAAACGCAGGAAGATTGTGGTCACCAAACCACCCCACAGCGCGACCAACAACGGCCCGCCGGGTGGCGTCAAGTTCCTGCACGGGCGGCGTCCACCACCCCGCGATTTCCCGCCCGACCCAGACCGGGACAAGAAGATCGCGGAGTTTCTAAAGAAGCGGAAAAAAGAAGCGAAATGAAATCCTGCACCCGCTGTCTCAACACCGAAACCGCAGACACCATTTCATTCAACACGGCTGGCGCGTGTTCTGTCTGCGTGCAGGTAGACCATAAGCTGACGGCGGTGGATTGGAATGAAAGGAAGATGGAGTTGCACTCCATCATTACCCAGGCCCGCGCCCGCAACGGCCAGTACGACTGCATCGTACCCTTCAGCGGCGGCAAGGACTCAACCTACCAGCTTTGGTATGTCGTGACGCAGCTACGTCTGCGGCCTTTGGTGGTGCGGTATAACCATTGGGGCAATCGCCCTCAGTTGGAGAAGAACAATGCGCGGGTATTCAAACAGCTCGGAGTTGAGGTCTTGGACTTCAAACCCAACTGGAATGTCGTTAAGGCGACGATGCTGGAGGCGCTCACTCGCAAGGGCGATAGCTGCTGGCATTGTCACACGGGGGTCTACTCGTTCCCGATGCACATGGCGCTCAAGTTTGACACGCCGCTGATCTTCTGGGGCGAAAGCCTGAAGGAGTACCAGTCCTGGCTCGACCCCACCGAGAAAGAGAATGTCGATGAGGTGCGCTTTAACCGCGCCATGAACCTCGGCATGACGGCTGACGATATGTGGGAGTTCATTAAGGACGCGAACCCCAACCTCGACCGGCGCGATTTGCATTGGCACACGTATCCGCCCAAGGCCGCGTTGGACAAATTGAATGTGCAGTCGATCTGTCTCGGTGACTACGTGCGTTGGGATACGCAGCGCCAAGTCGCCCTGATTAAGGACCACCTCGGCTGGGAAGGCGATGAGGTAGAGGGCATCCCACCGCAGTTTGATTACGAGAAGATTGAGTGCCAGTTCCAGGGCGTGCGCGATTGGCTGAAGTACATCAAGCGCGGATTTGGTCGGACCAATCATCTCGCCAACATCGAGATACGGCATGGCCGTATGGACCGCGCTACTGGCCAACAACTCGCAAACGCCTACGACGGCAAAGAGCCTGCATCACTTGGCTGGTTCTTGCAGACCATTGGCATTACCCGTGATGACTTCTACGAGATTGCGTTGTCTCATGTGATTGATCCGTGGGAATTTGATGGTTCAGCCATTGTGGCTGGCAAAGAACTACATGACATGAAGGAATGGATATGAAGAAGCTATTGATTGCTGTGGCTGTGTTGGGGCTATCGGCTCCCGCCCATGCTGTAACCATTCAAGTCTGCAATGGCGAGTTCGCCTTGTGCGCGGCCTCCCCGACAACGCCAGTCCCCGGCCAGACCATCACCGTCAATGGTAAGGTCTTCCCCCTTGGCACTTCGGTCTGTCCCGTATTGCGCGGTCCTGCGTTGGCCGACATGGACCTCATGAACAATTCGTGCGATGTCCCCGGTCCCGGTAAGGTCTGGAGCTTGTTCCAGCCGCGCTCTAGCTTCCCGCAAGCGCCGACTTGGAAAAATACACCTGCGGCGTTTCGTAAGTTCACGACGACCACTGCGGCTGGTGGTGGCATGAGCAATATGTTCAGCTTCCCCTGCACCGTCCGCCCCAAGATTCTTGCCTACACTTTGGGGAGTACATACAAAACCGACACCAAGCTGGCTGATTGCTACGGCCCGATGAACGAAAGTCCTACGGGCGTTGCGGTTGCTGTTGGGACTGAGGTGATGACGCAAGCCCCGGCTGGTGCGAGTGATCCCGTTGGTGGACCGACGCCGTAGTGCTTGCCCACCGCATCATTGCGAAGCTACTGATCGAAGACGGCAGGCTGGTGAAGTACAAGCAATTTACCAACGCCTGCCGTCTGGCCGGTAATCCCATGTCTACGGCGCGTACATTAGAGGACCAATGTGTCGATGAGTTCTACATCTGCTCTATCGGCGTAATCGACCCGGCGTTGGTGCGCGAAATGACCCGGCTCGTTGCCACCCCCGTCACGGTCGGCGGTTCGATCCATACGATGGAGCAAGTGGATACACTCATCAAAGACTGCGGCGCGGATAAAGTCGTTATCTTACACCGCAAACTAGGCGAGGCCGTCGCCAACAAATATGGTCAACAAGCCGTGGTCCACCCTATTGACTATCACACCTTGTGTGTAGAAAATGTGCCTGACTACGCGGGTGAAGTTATGCTGACTGATATTGACAGAGACGGCATGGGTAAGGGCTTGGACTTGGACGTATTGAAGCGCCAGTGGGATGTGCCGGTTGTGCTGGCGGGAGGCTGCGGCAAACTGGATCACGTTAAGCAGGCGTTCGATGCCGGTGCAAACGCGGTCGCCATTAGCACCATGTTTATCTTCAGCGATAAGAGCCCCATCAAGTTGCGCTCATGGCTGGTATCCGAGGGCTGCAATGTGAGGAACGTATGATCGCCTCCCTACCCTTCCACAAGTACGTCTGGGTTGACTCCAGCTTCATTCGCACCGGCGGATCAGGCTTTGAGCCAGCCGTATGGTTTGGCCTCGTCAGCCAGTACGGCAGGGCCTGGGGCCTGAATGTAATGCTGGAGTGCGGCGCGGTTTACCGTAGCCTCCCGCCTCATGCGATTGCGTTCTGCAAAGAGCCAGCACCCTGGACAATCAAAGACTCTCAGATGTGGGACTGCTACGCCAATTTTATGCTTGTTGAGTACGCCTATTTGCGCGAGATGCGGGTTAAGACAAAGCACCACAACGGCACATATCTATTCACCGCCGCGTTCACTGATGACGGGTTCACTCGAGAGCCAGAGCAAGGCAAGGAGTTCAGCTTCATCGAGTTGGACAATGGACGCCTGACGATACAACCCACGAACAGGACGCTGTTCGAGGACAAGTCATTCACGGTGGACGGCGGCGCACCAAAAGATTTGGTCACGCAAACCGAAGTCTGGTCCTGCGAATGACCCCCGCCAAGTTCATCTGTCTATCAAGCCACCCTGAGAATGTCCGGTGGGACATGGGGTGCGGGCGCGAGTGGTCCGGCTCTGCGGGCCGGGGGTGTCCGTTCTGCGGCGCATTGTATGTGAGGGAAGTGAAATGACTTTATGGCCGTATCATTCGGAAGACGAAATCAGCGCAGTGGCTGATGTGCTTCGCTCTGGTAAGACGAACTATTGGTCGGGTCCAAACGGGCAAGCGTTTGAATCTGAGTTCGCCCAATACACCGGAGCGAAGCACGCCCTGGCCGTAACCAACGGCACGACGGCCCTTGAGCTTGCTCTGCACGGGCTTGAGCTATCCCCCGGCGCGGAAGTGATTGTGCCCTGCCGCACGTTCATGGCGACGGCCAGTGCGGTCATTACGGCTGGCTGCAAGCCCGTGTTGGCCGACATTGACGCTACGCTCAACGTGACTGTCGAGACATTGGAAGCGCGGCGTACCTACAACACTGAAGCGGTGATCGTTGTTCATTACGCCGGTCTGCCGTGCGATATGGAGGCGATTAGAGACTGGGCAGGTAAAAACACAATCTACGTGATTGAAGACTGCGCCCATGCACATGGGACGCGGATTAACGGGCAGCACGTTGGCACGTTTGGTGATGCGGGGTGTTTCTCGTTCTGCGTCGGCAAAACCATGTCGCTCGGTGGTGAGGGTGGGATGGTGATTACCAACGACGACGATACGCATCGCCGTATGGGCGCACGCCGCGATCATGGCCGTTATCAGATGGTCGGCTCTAAGGACATGACCCAGTTTCAATGGACGGTTGAAAACTTCGGCACCAATTTACGTATGACCGAGATGCAGTCTGCCATTGGCCGGATTCAACTGACCAAGCTGGATGGCTGGGTCAATCGGCGCAATCAGATCGCTCGTGCGTATGACGATATTCTTGGCGGTATCCGGACGCCCACGGGCATGATGCACGGTCGGTATATGTATATGGCTTACGTTGAAGACCGCGACCGCAAGATGATTGAGTTGCAGAACATGGGTGTGGCTGCGCGGCTGGGCGGTTGCCCCAACATTGGCCGCGAGGCGGCTTTTGCAGGCCACGCCCATGCTTGTCCCGTGGCTGACGATCTTGGTCAGCGCACGTTGTCTCTGCCGGTGTACCCGACACTTACGGATGATGATGTCTCGGCAATTTTAGACTCAGTAGAGGCCGTATGCGGTTAGACGACCAATGCCTTCAGCTTTATCGTTCCGCCCACAATATGTGGAAGGACCACGATCTGAAGATGGCTGAACGCTTCTACCAGCGTATCCGCGCTGAACATGGCTGTGAGCTTTATTACGAAGTCGTGCTGCCCAAAAACGTGATGCTGGTGCACCCCATCGGCACGGTTCTGGGCCGCGCCACGTATGGGGACTATCTGTGCGTCTATCAGAACGTGGGTGTTGGCTCTGACATCGACGGCAACCAGCCCGTACTCGGCAAGGGCGTTGTTCTGTTCCCCGGCGCGAAGGTGCTGGGCAATACGCGGATTGGCAACAACGTATTCATCACCGCCAACACGGTGGTGCAGAATATGGAGATACCTGACAACTCTGTGGTGTTCCCATTCTTAGAACGGCAGAAGAAATCGGATCACAAGACGCGCTCTGTTTGCGGTTGGAAGCCAACCAAGCGGTCTGTGATCCACGACATATTCAAGGTGAAACATGCCTAAGCACGTAAAGAAGCTGCGGATTAACATTACGATCACGCGTGATTTGCTCAAGCGTATTGATGATGTTGCAACGCCTTACGAACGCAGCCGGTTCATTAATGAAGCGTGCGTTGAGAAACTGGACCGCGAGAAGATCAAAAAATGAGCGTCCTGTATCTCATCACGGCCCGTGGCGGCTCTAAGGGCGTGCCGGGCAAGAACCTGAAGAAGATCGGCGGGCACTCGCTGATTGCCTGGAAGGCCCACGCCGCCAAGCAAGTTATCTCCGACGAAGACCGGCTGGTGATTTCCACCGATTGCCCAATCATTAAGATGGAAGCCAGAATCAATCAAGTTGATGTGCCGTTTACACGCCCTGCGGAACTGGCGACCGATACGGCCTCAAGCTCAGATGTGATTAAGCACGCTCTGGCTTCGCTTGATACGCAGCATGATACGGTTGTGCTGCTGGAGCCGAGCGCGCCGTTTACAACGCCGGACCATCTGGTGACGGCGCTGACCATGAAGCAATCCAAGAACGCGCATTTGATTGTCGGCATGAAGCACACTGAGCCGCACACGACGTTTGTTGCGGAACAGCCCGACGATGATTTCGTAACGCCCATTGTTGTGAAGATGGACCGCGTTGGCCGTAACTTGCGCCGCCAAGACCTGCGGCAAGAATGGACAATGAACGGCGCGTTGTATGTGTTCGACACCGCCATGTTCAAGAAGACCGGCAGCATCTACGGCGGTGCGCGGAACTATGGGCTGCTGATGGACCGCTGGCACAGCATTGAGATTGACTCGACGCACGACCTTGAGATGGCCGAGTACGCTTATGACCGGGAGTACGTGCATTGGTAGTCATCATCGCAGAAGCCGGGATCAACCACTGCGGCTCGTTAGACCGCGCCTTGAAGATGGTTGAAGCGGCTGCGGACGCTGGCGCGGACATTGTTAAGTTTCAGTCTTTCACGGCTGACAACTTGGGCTACGACGAGAAGCTGACGGCGTTTCTAAGAAACGTGCAGCTTTCCAAGGACGATCACTGGAAGCTGAAGGTGAAGGCCGACAAGCTCGGCATTGAATTTATGTCCACGCCATTCAGCAATGAGTGGGTGGACTTCCTCGTTGAGCTTGGCGTGAAGCGGTTGAAGATTTCCTCCGGCAAGGTCAAAGAGAGGGCGTTTGTTAGGTACGCAAGAGCCACCGGGCTTCCGCTTATCGTCAGCAACGGTATGGCTGAAGAGCGTGAGTTTAGAAACGCCACCGGTTATTTGGACACGGTGTTGTATTGCGTTTCGCAATACCCGACGCCGCTTCATAAAATTGATCTCCGCAAACTTGTAAACCTTAAAGACTTCTTCCAAACCGTAGGCTTCTCCGACCACACGCAGGGCATTGCCGCGTCGGTCCTGGCTGCGGCTATGGGCGCGGAAGTGATTGAGAAGCACTTTACCCTGGACCGTAAGTTGGCTGGCCCCGACCAGATTTGCAGCCTTGAGCCGGATGAGTTTAAGCAGATGGTGGCGGAGATACGCCAGATATGAACCGTCCGATTAATCCAAATGATTTGCTTCAGCGCCGTTCCATTGTCAGGGACCGCACCGCTGTAAGCGAGATGCTGGACGGCAAGCGCGTGGTCATCACTGGCGCTGGTGGCTCAATCGGCTCTGAACTGGCGCGGCAGCTCAATCAATACATGCCGTTGGAGTTGGTGCTGGTCGATAACTGTGAATACAATTTGTATTCAATCTCTGAGCAGATTCCCACCGCCACGGCGATCTACGCCGACATTCGGGATAGCGAGGCTGTAAATATATTCATGTGCAGCAAGGTGGATCAGGTTGTGTTCCACGCTGCCGCGATGAAGCACGTTCCATTGGTTGAGGCTAATCATGGCGAGGCCATTAAGACCAACATCACCGGCACGAAGAATTTGATCGAGGCTTGCCAAGAACGCCGCGTCAGCAAGTTCGTTCTCATATCGACGGACAAGGCCGTTAATCCCACCAGCTTCATGGGCAAGACCAAGCGCAGGGCGGAAGTGATTTGCCGCGAAGCGGGACGGACAGTTGTCCGCTTTGGAAACGTCCTGGGTTCTTCCGGCTCGGTTGTTCCGTTGTTCGAGCGTCAGCTTATTAAAGGCGGGCCGCTTACGGTGACGCACAAAGACATGGAGCGGTACTTCATGTCGATTGATGAGGCGGTTGAGTTGGTGCTTCAGGCGGCGACGGGTGAACCGGCAACGTACATTCTGGACATGGGCCAGCCGGTGAAGATCATGGACTTGGCGCGGGACATAATCCGTCTGTCGGGCAAGATGCCTGATGATGAGATTAAGATTGAAGTCACCGGGCTACGCCCCGGCGAGAGGCTGACTGAAGAGTTGTTCTACGAAACGGAAGTCGTAACGCCGTCCGGCATGGACGGCATCTGGAGGGTTTCCAATGGGGCGTAGTGTATTAATTACTGGAAGTGCTGGACATCTAGGGATCGCGTTGCGCGAGGCGTTTGAAGCAAACGGTGATTTTGTCACTGGAATTGATTTGGAAAACGCAGAAGAAATATGTGATTTAGATGATCCTGATGATTGGCTTATGAGGGATTTCGGAAAACACGATATTATAATTTGCAACGCCAAATTAAAAAATTGGGAAGCGCATTATGAAATCTCTGCGCTAGCCACATCCTGCATTTGCAACATATCTTCTATCTACGGAGTATTAGGAAGTGACCCAAAAATCTACGAAGGCACCGAAGTAGAGCCAACGCCCGCGTGGTACGCCGCCAGCAAAGGCGCGCTCATCGCGCTCACGCGCTGGCAGGCGACCAATCTCGCGCCTGTCCGCAGTAACGCGGTTTGCCCTGGAGGAATTTTCAGGGACCATTCGGATAAATTTAGGGAGCGATACGAAGCCAGAGTACCGTTACGTAGGATGGCAACCGAGGACGACATCGTAGGCCCGGTGCTGTTCCTATGCAGTAATGCGGCCCGGTACATTACCGGCCAAGTACTGATGGTAGACGGAGGCTATAGTGCCCTTTAACGGTGTAACCGTTGTCAGCAATTCACGCGCCGAGGCAGGCCCGCTGGAGTCCGTTATCAAAGCCCTGCCTGGATGCTCGGTGACGAGGTTCAACTCTGATGGCATGTCGCCAGCCGTTGCTGTTGCCCAGGCCATTACTTTCTTCACGGTTATGTTCAAGGCCCAAGATACAAAACTAGTTGTTCTACTGGGGGACAGATATGAAACGCTTGCTGCTGCGATGGCGGCTATGTTCTCGGCTATACCCGTGGCCCATATCCACGGCGGGGAAACGACCGCTGGCGCGTTTGACGACGCCCTCCGTCATAGCATCAGTCATATGGCAACGCTTCACTTTGTGGCTACAGATGACTTTGCCGTAAAGCTGGCAACCATGGGCATTGACGCAAACGCCGTCACTGTCAGCGGTGCCCCCGGCCTGGACGGTATTGAGGGCAACAACGCAAAGCGCGATAGGAATGAGGTACTGGTCACATACCACCCCGAGACGCGCCTGTCTGACTACGGCGTGGCCCAATGCAGACAAATGCTACAGGCGTTAGCTCAGCACTACAGAAGCGGGTGCGATATTACTTTCTGTGGTGTGAATAACGACCCTGGCTCGGATGAGATTAAAGAGTTGATCGAGGATTTTTGTGGTCCTCGCTCGTTTGCTCGAATCGTTACTACCATGAACCACCGTGAGTACATTGAGAAGATGCAGCACGTTGCATTGGTTGTCGGCAACTCGTCGGCGGGCGTGATCGAAGCGCCGTGGGTGGGCGTGCCGTCGATTAACCTTGGCGACCGCCAGAAGGGCAGGCCGATGGCTTCGTCTGTCTATTCGTCAATGGACTGCATTGGTCAGGCCATCACGCATGATGACCCGTGGACACCGATCTATTGTGGTGGGGCGGCAAAGGTGATTGCCGCCGTGATTAAAGATTGGCGCGATGGCTTGTAGGCTCAACCAGTTAAACGCCAGGGTTCCCGTGGACTTAATTGACGAATTAGATAAATTTTGTGATAATGCTTGCGTTCACAAAAAGGAAATTGTTGAACTTGCGATTAGACGTTTTTTAGCTGTCGAAAAAGAAAAAGTTAAAAATGTTTTCAATCCCAAAAATTCATATTAACGACGCGATCCCAGACGGCCTTCTTGTCGGTTACGACACGTTGGGTAGTGTTGTCTGCTGCATCGAGTTTTATCCAAATTATGATTATTTATTTGGCGCTGATGAAGATCACGACACGGTTGCAGAATGGAACGTCTGCAAAGCTCATGCACGCCGTATTGCAATGATTGTCTCTTGGAAACACAACAATTACGTTTGTTCTGGAACAACATAATTCGGTGTCACCCCGCACCGAAGCGACCGAGAAGTTGCCATGATCTCGCTAATCTCCTTCTCGGTCGCACCTTTTTAGGAAAACGAGATGCTAAATATTCCGCCCGACGTTGAACGAGATGCGATGTTTGTGAAGGTCTACTTGCAGACCGGCGACGGCTTGGATGCGTGTAAACGTGCTGGCTTTATCATTAATGGCTACGATGACCGCACGGTAGCAGAGTACCTTCTGGATCGTTGCGACATTCAGGAAGCCATTAAGGTCGCTAAGGAATCTAAGGGCAGGAAGCCAGCATCTGTAGATATTACGCGGGAAAGCATTATCTCTGATCTGGATACGATCCATCAGTCGGCAATGTTTGATAAAGACTACACGCCCGCCATAGCGGCTAAGAAGCTGCAAGCGCAATTGATGGGCGTGTTGACCGAGAATGTTCAAGTCACGCATAAGATGGATGTGACCCGTATGACTGATGACCAGTTGATGAGACTGATTGCTTTGAAGTCAAAGCAAGAAGACCTGAATATGATTGACGTAACCCCGACTGGGTTGAGCAAGATTAGCGGTCCCTCAAGAACCAACGGTTAGGAAAATTATTATGGCAGCAAAATCAAAAGTAAACGCTGCGGGCAATTACACTAAGCCCGGTGTGCGTAAGCAGTTATTCAACAGCATCAAAGCGCGTGCCGTTCAGGGCACAGGGGCTGGGCAATGGAGCGCCCGCAAGGCACAGCTTCTTGCTAAGTCTTACAAGGCAAAAGGCGGGGGCTATAAAGACTAGCTATGAAAAAACCACAACTGTCTCTCAAGAATTGGACTAAGCAAGATTGGTCTACCAAGTCTGGCAAACGGTCGTCGGACACGGGTGAGCGTTATTTGCCGAAGGCAGCGATTAAGGCGTTGTCTCCGCAAGAGTACGCCGCAACGACACGGGCCAAACGGAAGGGTAAGGCTGAAGGTAAGCAGTTTGTAGCACAGCCTTCAAAGATTGCTAAAAAAACGTCTGGCTATAGATAGTAAAATTAATTGTCCCTGCAAGAACCAACGCTTGACCAAGCGGCTGCGGAAGTAATACGCCGCCGTCAGGCTCGGGAAAACTTCTCAGACTTCATGACGTACATGCACGGCAAGCCACCGCCGCGTCATATGGAGTTTCTATGCAATAAGCTGCAAGACAAGATGACCCGCAAAGGCGACCGCTTGTTGGTGTGCTTTCCACCCGGCCACGGTAAAAGCACGGTGTCTTCGCTTTATTTCCCGGCGTTCTATTTATCGAAGAACCCGACGCACAACATCATCACGGTCAGCCATACTGAATCGTTCGCGGAACAGTGGGGCCGCAAGGTCCGCAACGTCATGTTGTCGGACGAGTACAAGATGCTGTTCCCAGAGATTGATGTGTCAGACGACAGCCGTTCTGCTGGCCGGTGGGACTTGAAGCAAGGCGGCTCTTACTACGCGACGGGCGTGGGCGGCACGGTGACGGGGCGAAGGGCCGACATGGTGATCTGCGACGATCTTTTGAAAGGCGTCGATGATGCTGAGTCTCAGCTTGTCAGAAACAATATGTGGGATTGGTGGGGTTCTGACTTATCAACTCGGTTGAAGCCTAGCGGCGTGATGGTGATTATCGGAACGCGCTGGCACCTAGACGACATCATTGGCCGGGTTATGGCTGCTGAGAAGCAGAAGGGCGGCGACAAGTGGGACAAGGTTATCCTGCCCGCACTGGCCAAGGAGAATGACCCACTAGGCCGTAAGCCTGGGGAAGCCCTGTGGCCGGAGTGGGAAAGCGCGACTGCCCTGGCCCGTAGACGGGCACAGCCGTCGATGACGGCGCGGCAATGGGAAAGTCTGTACCAGCAAAGCCCTGTTCTTGAGTCTGGTAACGTCATTAAGCGTGACTGGATCAAGATTTGGAACCAACGCGAACCGCCCAAGTGCGAATTTATTATTCAAAGCTGGGATACGGCCATTACGTCCAAGAACAAAAGCGCCTTCTCGGTTTGCCTGACGTTTGGGATATTCAAAGAAGACAAAACAGATTTGCCGTCGATTATCCTGCTATCGCGCTGGCGCGGGCGGGTGGATTACCCAGACCTGCGTAAGATGGCCCAACGGCTGGCAACCCATTATTTGGACGACAACCGGGAAGTGCCGATGATGGGCAATAAACGCAAACCGCCGGACATGATCCTGATTGAAGCCAAGGCAACGGGTGAGCCTTTGATTGCCGACCTAAACCGCGCCGGTATCTCTGCGACACGGTTTAACCCAAACAAGTACGGCGACAAGAACGCCCGTCTTTTGCTGACAACCGATATCTTTGAGAATGGGCGGTTCTACGTCCCCGGTCAGCCACCAAATTACACACTTTCGAGACGGTGGGCCGAGGAGTATGTAAACTCTCTAATGTCGTTTCCGGCTTCGGATTCCCGAGATGACGCCGATGCGACCAGCCAAGCTATTATTCGGATGAAGACCAGTGGCTGGATTAAGAATAGTCTTGATGCTATGGAAGAAGTTCCGTTCCGAGTAACGGAACGTGCAAATGGGGCACTTTACGGTTAGAGTGTCTCTCCTCTTTGTATTTTTAGGCAAGTCTGCATGGCCATAGATCGAGCGACTGCTTCTGTGCTTGGTTTAAATGATATTACCGGCGGAGAAGCCGGTGGCGAAGATGTGACTGTTCCTGAAGACGATCTTACGTTTGCCGATGGCGCGTCGATTACTCCCGAGGAGGACGGCGGCGAGACTATCGACTTCGCACCTGAAGACGAAGAAGAAGAGCCGATTGAGCATGACGACAATCTGGCTGAGTATATGGAGGAAAGTGACCTTCAAACCCTAGCCAATGATATTCTTGATTACGTCGATGAAGACCGCCAGTCCCGCGTTGACTGGGAGAGTATGCTGTCGCAGGGCCTGACGTATCTCGGCCTGAAGATTGAAGATCGGTCTATCCCGTTCAGCGGCGCGGCTGGTGTATTTGACCCCATCCTATTAGAGGCGGTAATCCGTTGGCACGCGACGGCCAGCGCCGAATTGATGCCCGCCAGCGGTCCCGTTAAGACCCAGATCATTGGCCAGCCGACGCCGGAAACAGAGGCCCAGGCTTCCCGCGTTAAAGAGTTCATGAATTACTACTTGATGGAGGGTGCGCCTGAGTGGGTTGAGCAGAACGATCAAATGTTGTTCTGGCTCCCCCTGGTTGGCTGCACTTTCAAGAAGACCTACCAAGACCCGATTCTAAACCGGGTCGTTAGCCCGTTTATTCTGCCCCAGGACTTCGTTGTTTCGTTCAGCACCGACGACTTGGACACCTGCCCTCGCGCTACGCACATCATCAATATGTCCCCCAAGGACATGAAGATGCGCCAAATCAGCGGTTTCTACCGCGATGTAGAGTTAAAAGAGCCTGATTATCTGGACGACAAAAGCTCGCCCTTGGATGACAAGTCTACCTATACCCAGGGGCTGACTAAGCCGACCGATTCCGATGAAGCGCCTTACGAAGTCTATGAGTGCCACGTTGACCTAGACTTGGTTGGCTTTGAGCATAAAGAGGCCGAGGGCGAGGACGAAGAGGAGCCGACCGAAACCGGCTTGCCGTTGCCCTACATCGTCACGGTTGAGACTGGTTCCAAGAAGGTTCTGTCGATCCGCCGGAACTGGAAAGAAGAAGACCAGACCTATTCCAAGATTCAATATTTTACACACTTTAAGTTTGTCCCTGGCTTGGGGTTCTACGGCATTGGCTATGCTCATATCCTGGGCAATACGGCCAAGGGCGCGACTTCTCTGCAAAGACAGATGATTGACGCTGCCACCCTGGAGATGTTTCCAGGGGGCCTGAAAGTGAAGGGAATGCGGGGTGACGATAACAACGTCATGATCGGTCCCTGCGAGTTCCGCGAACTTGATACCGGCGGGATGCCTATTCAACAGGCCATTATGACGATGCCCTACAAAGGGCCGTCGCCTGTGTCGATGGAGCTTTGGAAGGCCACCCGTGAAAACGGGATGCGTCTCGGCGGTATGACTGAAGTTGCGGTCGGTGAAGGCCGTCAGGACGCCCCGGTTGGCACTACCGTAGCTCTTATGGAAGCTGCTAACCGGGTGCAGTCTGCCACCATCAAAGCCGCCCATCGCGCCTACCGGCGCGAATTTAAGTTAATGGCTGCTCTATTCGGCCAGTTCCTGCCGGAAGAGCCTTACCCCTGGCCGGTGGCCGGTGGTCCCAACATGGTGATGCGGGCTGACTTCTCGGATCAAGTTGACGTTATTCCCGTCAGCGATCCCAACATTACGTCTTCTGCCCAGCGCATGATGCGCGCCGAAGCCCTGCTCCGGTTCGCTACCCAAGCCCCCCAACTGCACGACCAATATCAGGCTTACCGCCAGATGTACGTGGAAATGGGCATTGATGAGAAGCGGATTGCGGCTCTTCTGCCTCCCAAGACGGAAGCCAAGCCGCTTGACCCGCTGACTGAAAACCAGAACCTGCTGAACGGCAAGCCGGTCAAAGTCGGCGCGTACCAAGACCAAGATGCCCATATTGCGGCTCACACGGTTTTGATGCAGCAGAAGCCGGAATTGGTGACGGTCGCGGCGCACATTGCCGAGCATGAAGCCGCCAAGATGCGGGTTCAAGTTGAGCAGGTTCTTGGTCAGGCGCTCCCGCCCGAAGGTCAGCAGTTGCCGCCCGAAGTTGAAAACCAGATTGCTGTCTTGGTTGCCAAGGCGATGCAGCAGATTGCCAAGCCGCAGGGCGGCGAAGACCCCACTCCCGGTCAGATTGCTATGGAACAGCTTAAAGTCGAGGCCGCGAAGGTCCAGGCCAAGTTGCAAGAAATCCAAGCCAACACCAGCAGCAAGGCGTTTACCGAAACGCTCAAACTCAAATCCAGCCGCGAGGACCGCCTGACTCGTGAGCGCATTGCCATGTTGAACTACGAAAAAGACAGGCAGAAACAAATCGCCCAGCCAAAGAGCTTCGGCACAAGGAGTAAGTTCTAATGGATTCGATGCGTAGCAAAGCTCAGAAGATGATGCCGCACATTATGGCTCTGAATAAGAATCCAACGATGGGCATGAAGAACAACCGTCAGCCGAAGCCGGGTGTCAGTAATCTGACGGCCTACGCCCAGGGCGGTAGTGTGAAGAAGTATCCTAGTAAAGATTTTGGAGATTTTGGTCGGCTGCCTTCTGACAAAATGGATTTTGTTAAAGGCCGGACGCCTTCAAAGGTTTTTGATACTGATGCTTATATGAGTGGAAAAACAGCCGGGATGAATAGGCAGAGTAAAGCAAAAGAAGATAGCGCGTTAAATGCATACGCTAATCGTGGGAGAGATTACATCAAGGACAAACTTGATGATGCTGATGTTGCTATCTCAAAAAGGATTGGCCTTACAGAACGCGCTAAAAACAAAGAATCATTTAGAATGGGCCTTAAAGAAGAAGGCTACGCCAAGGGCGGTAAGGTGATGGCTAAGGGCGGTGCTGCCGACAAGAAGCAGGACAAGTCCATGCTGTCGCGCCACAACAAACTCATGCACCCCGGCCAGAAGTCCAAGCTGATGCACGGCGGGATGGTGAAGGGTTATGAAAAGGGTGGTGGACTCGTAACCAGAGGCGATAAAGCAAATATTAAGGCGCGTGCCGCTGAATATGCAAAAAAAACTGCTGAAATGCTTAAGGAAGCAAACAAACCCTTAAGCAAAGTTAAAGGCTTTCTTACTGATAATGTAGAAAAAATGAAAGAAGCCGTCAAATCTGTCGGAAGACCTGACTATCGAGACAGCCCATTAAAGAAAACAGTTCAATCCGCCGCAAATTTAGGAAAAGGCACTTTGAAATTGGGTAGGCTAGTTACCCCAGCCGGGGCTTTTTTAACAACCATGTCGCCTTCATCTTTAAACGAAGGCGAAGATGATCGTATGAGAAAAATTAACAAAGATTTTTCTGAAAAGCCTGAGTCACTAAGAGATTATAAAGGGCCTTCCACAGATATTAAAATTAATATGCCTAAACTTCCGTCTATTCCTGGAATGCAAACTGCTAAAAAGATGTCTCCTTTTGAGAAAGCATTTGACGCCGCTAGAAAAGAAAAGGGCGCTGGCAAAACGTTTACGTTCAACGATGAAAAGTTTTCTACTAATATAAAAGAAGAAGGCTACAAAAAAGGCGGCATGGTCAAAGCCAAGGGCGACAAAAAGAAAGTCATGGGCACCGTTGGCGAAGCCAAGGCCCTGATGAACGCCATGAAGAAAGTGCGCCGTCCTGCAACCCCGATGCCGGGAGCGCGTATGGCTGGCTTGGGCATGGCTCCTCCGATGGCTCCTCCAATGATGACCCCTCCGATGAAACACGGCGGCAAGGTCATGAAGAAGGCCGCTAACGGCGCTGCTAAACTTCGCAAGAAGTCACCGATGCCGAATAAGATCAAAATGATGTTTTACAAAAAGGGAGTTTGATATGTCGCGTCCTGTAAAAAACATTCGTCTAAAGCCGACCGCCGTAAAGAAAGGCAAAGGTAAGTAATGAGTGCAGACCTGCTGGCAAGGAAGGTCACGGCACGGTTAAGGGACATTCGGGAAGACAAGATAAACGCACTCCGAAGGTGTAAACCCCGCGCCCCTATGATTGTCGAGGGCGCGGCGGTTCCCGCAGCTACGGCTGAAGAAATCGCTTTTTTTGCAATCGACACCAACGCGACGATAGATGCGATCAACATGCTCATGTCGGTCGTAGAGGAAGAGTACAAGAAGCTAATCAACCCCGAAGAGCCGGGGACCGGCACAACCCAACAGGCAAGGATCAATTATGGCTAAGGTAACTGCACTTCCATATGTGGAAGAACACGAAGCTAAAGAAGCTCAGAAGATCGTTGATGACCAGTTCATTGAGCGTACAGGCAAGAAGTTCGGTTTTCGTCCAGCAGGGTATTACGTTGCGGTCAAGATTTACATCCGGCCCGATGAGTTGTCGGTCATTGATATGCCGGACGGTTCAAAGAAAACGCTTTGGACGGCCCCGATTATGCAGAAGCAAGATGCGCTTGAATCTTGTAGTGCGCTTGTCATCGCCATTGGTCCCGGCTGCTTTAAGAACCGTGACACTGGCGAAGGATGGGCCGATGGCCCTACATGCCGTGTAGGCGATTGGGTAGCAATTCCTCGCGCTTCCACATGGCTCACTAACTGGCGCGGCGTGGCAGTTGGCGTTCTACCGGATGACAAAATTATTGGAACGGTAGAAGACCCCGCCGACCTGTCCTCCGTCTACGTTCCACCCAAAGTATAGGCAAGCGACATGAACATTTTACCAATCCGATTGTATGCGGCGGAGGGCGCTGGTCAAACCAGTACACCCGAGCCGCAAACTTCTCAGAACCTGACCGGAGAAGAGGAGTTTAACGATGAAGAGATTGAGCTTTCAGAAGGCGGCGAAACGGAAGCCACTGAGGCTCCTGAAGAGGCTGAAGAAACTAAGAAAACCTTCAAGCGCCGTGGCCCGAAGCGTTACGCAACACTGACCCATGAGCGCGATGAAGCCCGTGGGTACGCAAATCAGCTTCAGGCCGAGCTTGAGCGTGAACGCCAGCGTGCATCTGAGTTTGAAGCTAAGGCTAATGAGGCTTCTAACGTAGCGATGCACAGCTACGCGGCCAAAGCTGAGTCTGACCTACGCGAAGCGCGTGCTTTCCACTCGTCGTCCATTGAAAGTGGCGATGCGGGTAAGATTACCGAGGCAGCAGAACGGCTGGCTTCTGCGAAATCGACAATGGATGACGTTGAGGCTTGGAAGAAGTCTCAAAAGACTGCCCCGGCAGCACAGCCTCGTCAGCAACAGGCTCAACAACAGCCTCAAAATATGCAAACTCCAGAAATTCCGTCCGAAATTAAGGGCTGGATGATGGAGAATCGTTATTTTGATGCGGTTCAACGAGACGGCAATGGCGATGTGGTGTTCGACCGCTCTGGCAAGCCGGTAGGGAACCCTGATTACGACGACGATATGCACATTGAAGCCACCATGTTTGCTACAAAACTGGAACGGCAGATTGCAGGTGGTCGTTTGGACTATAAGGTTTCCTCACCTGAGTATTTCCAAGCCGTTGAAGAGCATATGCGTCAACAGTTCCCTGATTATTTTGGCGAAGAAGAGCAGGAACAGCCTAAACAGCAGCCTAAACGGTCTTCTCCGGTAGCAGCGCCGAGCCGGTCGATGTCATCTGGTGGTCAAGTCACAAGTTCCACTAAATTTAAGCTAACGGGCGACCAAATTCGGTTTGTTAAGAAGATGGTTGATAATGGCGGTGGCCCAAAATACCCACAGGGCCATCCCAAGCAGTTTAATCCGATGACATTTGCTGATGCTAAGGTCAGTTACGCTCGTCGCCTTATGAATACAAACAAGACTTAAAGGAGACTCATCATGGGTCGCAAACCACGTAATTCCGAAACCCGCGAAAGCACAACCCGTACTGCGGAAAGCCGTTCCGCCATGCGGACAACGCATCAGTCACGTTTTTACATTCCGCCTGACGTTATTCCCAAGAACTCGACATATGCTTGGGTTGCCATCACGTTTGATAACGCTGGTACGCAGAATAAAGACAACTGGAACCAGAAGTACCGTGCTGGCTGGACCCCTGTGCCCCGTGATCGGCACCCTGAGTTGTTCCCGCCCGTGCCTAACATTGGTTTTGGTGCAGACAACAACACTTACATTGATGAAGGCGGTCTTATTCTTTGCGAAAAGCCCTCTGCTGACGTAAGAAGGGATAAGGCCACCCTTGAGGCTAGATCAAAGCAGTTGATGCAGGGCACATCATGGACACAAGCCGCTGGCTCTAATCCGTTTGCACAGACAATGCCGCGTTTTGATGAATCTAAGACTGAGTTTGGCCATAAGGCTGAATTTAAAGAGTAAGTTACGGGGTGGCTGGGGCTTAACGGCCCCGGCCCACCTTTCCCTTGCCGGAGTGTGTGATAAGGGCCAGTCCTGGCCACCCCACCATGAGATGGGCTTACAAATTGCTCAAATCATGGTAATCTAGGTCGTTAGATCGCTTCCGCAATAGCGGATTATCGACGCCAATCACGTATTTGGCCGGGTGCAAAAGGCACCCGTTATCGACGGCAGTTACGTTACCTGCTCCGGCCACTGGTAGTGGCAATCAGTAAAAAACCCAGGTTTTCGCGTCAATAATGGCGCATCTGAACGGAGTATATAACATGGCTTACGGAGCATCTGGCGGCGCTGGCCTCCAGCCGCTTAACAGCGGTAACGGTGTTACCTTCAATGGTATTACCAATCAGTACAACCTCCCGGCGACGGGCGGGCAGACGATCTTCCAGAACGATCCCGTGGCGCTTTCCACGGCTGGTGTCATCATTCGTGGCACGGCTGGTTCTGCGTTCACTGGCGTTTTCCAGGGTTGCAAATTCCAAGACACCTCTGGTGTCTGGCAGTTTACAAACTTCTTCAGCGGCGCAACGGCTTTCCTTTCGGGCAACGTCCCGGTGGCGATGGTCATTGATGATCCGATGGCGCAGTACACGATCACCGAAGGCGATGGCACGGGCGCTTCTGGCACCCCGCTCACCGCAGCGGCCCCCGGCCTGAACGCCAACTTCCTGTACACGGCTGGCAGCACCCGCACGGGCATCTCTGCCGTCACACTTAACAATTCAACTGCTAGCTCCGCTTCGGGCCTTAACATGCGGGTCGTCTCTCTTGACCCCCGCGTCAATAATGCCGTTGGCGCTTTTGCTAACTGGATTGTTCAAATCAACAATGGCCAGCGTTCTGCTGGAACACCGGGGCACGTTATTTAGCCCCGTAACGCTTTTGGCCTAGGAGCAAACATATGACCATTAATACCAGTTCAATCCAGCAGCTTCTCCGTCCCGGTTTGGCGGAAGTTTTTGGCGACTACCCGATGTATCCTGCGGAATACACGGACATCTTCACGACCCACACTTCGGATAAAGCAGTCGAAATCGAAGTCGAAATGAAGCTGCTTGGCCTCGCATCGACCAAGGGTGAAGGCGCACCTACGCAGTTCCAAGATATGGGACAGCGCGTTATCTCGACCTACTACCACCGCTACACCAGCGTTGGCTTCATCATCACCCGTCAGGCGATGAAGGATAACCTGTATGAGTCGCAGTTCCCGCTTCAGGCTCAGTCGCTCCGCAATTCGATGCTGCAAAGCAAAGAAGTCAACGGCGCTTCGGTTCTGAACAACGGCTTCTCTGCCTCGTTCCCCGGCGGTGACGGTCAACCTCTCTTCTCGACCGCGCATCCGATTGATTCGGGCACGTTTGCCAACACGCCGAGTGTGCAGGTGGACTTGAACGAAGCGTCTCTGCAAGACGCCATCATCACCATCGGGCAGTTCCGCGATCAGGCTGGCCTCATCACGATGACGAAGCCGACCAAGCTGGTCGTCCCGTCGCAGCTTCAGTTTACGGCTGACCGTATCCTGCACTCGCAGTTCCGCACCGGCACTGCGAACAACGACATCAATGCGATCTACAACATTGGTTCCGTGCCGCAGGGCTATCGCGTCAACCACTTCCTGACCGACACTAACGGCTGGTTCCTCATGACCGACGCGCCGAATGGTCTGAAGCACTACGTTCGTGAAGCTCTTGAAACTGATGTGTTCACTGACTTTACCAGCGACAACCTGCTGGCCAAGGCTATCGAGCGTTATTCGTTCGGTTGGTCTAACCCGCGTGGTGCGTTTGGTAGCTCGGGCGCTACCTAATAGCCCCGATGGCTAAATAGAGAATAGGGCCATCGTGCCGCAAAATGGTGCGGTGGCCCTTTTCACAACAAAACAGTGAGGCGTCGTTATGACAACTTTTTTTGATAGCGTTAAAATGGGGCGTGCGGTTTACAACCGCAATTCCGTCCCATCTACTGGATACGCAGAAGACGAAATCTATGGCGTCCCGCTGACCCAGACGCTTGTTTACCAACTCGGTACAGCTTCCACCTCTTTGGCCAGCGGCGTGTTTTATGCGTCGTCTGCCATTGCGGGTACGCTGACCGGCACAGGCGCGTTGGTTAGCAGCGGTGTTGCTACCTTCGACGTTCCGCGTTGTGTGGCTATTACAGCCTCCAGCAATATGTCCACGACGACATTTACCTTCCAAGGTACGGATGCGTATGGTGCGCCGCTTACTGCGTCTGTACTTGGCCCGTCCGGCAATACGTTCGGCAACACAGGTTCCTTTGTTCTCACGCTTTCGGCCTTTAAGACCGTCACCACCGCTTCAGCGAATGGTGCGGCCACTGGCCTGCTGGCGATTGGTAACTCGGATACCTATGGTCTGCCGTTCCGTCTTGTAAACGTGGGTGAGGCTATGGGTGCCTACATTAACGGTGGCTCGGCGTCGATTGCTCCGACCTACACCGCTGGTTTTGGCGCTACAGGCGTTGCTACCGCGACTACGGCTGATGTCCGTGGCACGGTTGCTTTGGCCACGGCGGTTCTGGCCAACGGCTCTAGGTTCATTACCTTCCAGTTCGTTACCCCGAATGACGGGACTGCGGCTGGCAGCGATACCAAAGAAAACAGCTATGGCGTCACGCCATATTCTGGCTAATGTTAAGCGCCGGGGTGTGGCCGTCATGCCCCGGCGTTCTTATTGACGGTAACTAGGCAAGGAAGTAACCCGTGACAGAATCACATCTAGCTCAAGCAGCGCCTACAGCGATCATGCACGCCCCGGCTCGTAAGGCGGTCAACATTATTGCTATGGGTTCGAGCCGCTCCGACTTCTTTCAGGCGCAGCTTATGGAAAGCCGCCCTGAAATTCTGCAAAACGCCGAAACGTGGTGCATTAACTATATGGGCGCACAGATTCGTTGCGACCGTATTATCCACGTTGACCCTGTTCATCCGTACTTGGGACACCCCGTTGTACGCGATATGTGCGAATACGCGCTGAAGGACAACACCCCGTTCTATACATCGTGGCCGCACCCTCGCTATTCCAACCATGTCGTTTACCCGTTTGCTCGGGTTATGGCTTCGTTTGGCGGCATCACTTATTTCAACACCAGTGTTTCGTATGCGATTGCGCTGGCCTTGGCTGACGGCTTTAACGAAATCGGCCTGTTTGGCTGCGACTTCTCGTACCCTGATGTGCATTTGGCTGAATCTGGCCGTGCG
>Ga0181347_1000150_pt1 | contig 23031 bp, 24 predicted proteins | sample Su13VDMM110SN_FD_130102 | JGI IMG/M metagenome (GOLD analysis project Ga0181347, IMG submission 130102) | Freshwater viral communities from Lake Michigan, USA - Su13.VD.MM110.S.N | ecosystem: Environmental > Aquatic > Freshwater > Lake | place: USA: Michigan | collected 2013-07-16
GAAAAAATTGCTTTAAGAGATAAAACTAAAATTTGGGCAACTTATCTTTTTACCGTAGATTGGTATGATAATCCATATTCGGATGAACCAACTGACTATAAAGCAGGACATGTATTGATAGCTGACGATGGTTATCTTTTGTGTATGCCTAATAATAGAATATATTGGAGAGATTCAAATTGGGTTACAACCGATTTTCCATTAAATGTAAAAGATATAAAAGTAGACAAATATTTACCCTCAGTAGAATCTGTTGCTGATAAATGGATTACAGAAGATACTGATTCATATTATTATGATATCAACAAAACCATATAAAGATATAGAAATTACTGATTTTTATATTATTCGTGAATTTAGCGAAAATATAGACCCCATAGAACTTTTATGGCATCGTGATAATGAAAATAGAACAGTTGAAATAATTGGTGAAACAAATTGGAAATTACAACTCGATAATCAACTTCCAACATCAATAAATAAACCTATTTTCATACCAAAACATGAATGGCATCGAGTTATTAAAGGAACAGGAACTTTAAAACTAAAAATACACAAATCGTAGTTTTTAAAAACTATCCATATTTATAATAAAATAAAATGGCAACATATATTATATCAGGAGTATCAGCAGCAGATTGTGCAACTAAAGGATTTACAGTAATTTCATCAACATCAGGACCAACAGGTGGATTTGGTCCTATTGCAGGATCTTATAAGACAGGAGCATATGCTGGAGTAGATTTTGTAATTGGTATTGATACTGATGTTGATCCAACATTGTCCCAATTAACATTTACAGCTACAGGTTCAATTGGTGGAATATACCAAGCTCAACTAGTACCTTTGGGAGCAGCAAATAGTTATACAGTTTGTTTTCCTCAATACGGTTCCGATCAAGGAGCTGCTTCAACTTTTAACAGAATTATGGCTTATAATTTCAATTCAAATGGAACTAACTTTACTACTAATGATTATTTAAGTTCAGCTATTCAAGGATACAATATCCCCTCCCCAGCAACAGTAGCAGAATTTATTACAGAAATGAAAAACATTGGCATTCCAGTATTTAATAACTCAGGAGTATTACAATAATTTAAAATCATGATTATAACAGAAGAAATATTATTATTACAAAAACGAGCTGGTATTATTACTGAAAGTCAGTATAAAGAAAAAATGGCTGAAGCAGAAGCCGAAGATTCTAGCATTGATGATGCTATTAAAGGTGGAGCTAGTCAATTAGCAGATTTAAGTTCATTAAAAGAAGAAGAATATAAAACAACCATCACCACTGAAGGTGAAATCCTAAATGAATCAGTAACTGGTTTAGTAATAGGTGGTTTATTAGCTGCTCCTAAAATTCTGGAATGGATTGGAAAATCTATAAATTGGATAGCTAAAAAATTAGTAGGAAAAGATGAAGTTAAAATTGCTTCATGGATGGAAAAAAATGCCCACAAATGGGAAAAATTGTATATTAAAGGTATCATAGCAGCCATTAAATTTACAGGTTTTGCTTCTAAAATTTGGAAAAAAGAAGATGGTAGTGTAGATGAGCAAAAACTATTAACAACAGCTCAAGTATTATATGTTGTTATATTAGCTGTAGCTGCTGGTGCCGCCGCTAAATCCGTTCTAAGTCCAAACTCAGCTGTAGTTAAAGCTTTAGAAGCTACTTTTGGTAGTGTTAAAGTATCAGAAATAGTTGGATTTTTAGGTAAAATAAAAAGTCAAGCTAAAATAGCTTAATTTATAGACGGATTCATAGCCCGTCGTTTAAAAAAATTTTTAGAGAGCTGTGGCCTCCAATTTGGGGGTCACAGCTTTTTTTATTATATTAATGTGTTAAACATATGAGATTCAAGAAAATCGTAATCGTAGGAGCAGGTGTAGCAGGTGTAAATGCTGCCACCAAATTAGTAGACAATGGGTTTCCTGGTAAGAACATTACTATTATTGATATGGGTAATGATCCTTATAATCGTAAACCTGAAGAAGTAATGACTGGATTCTTAGGTGCTGGTGGATGGAGCGATGGTAAATTAACTTATCACACAGCAATTGGAGGACAGTTATCTAAATATGTTGGGGAAGAAAAAGCAATGAAATTAATGGATGAAGTTATTAACAACTTCAAACGTTTTCACCCTAAACCCGAGGAAGTACAATGTTCCAATCCAGTAGAGGAACCTGAATTTATTAAACCATATTTTGGATTACGATTGTTTCCTGTATGGCATGTTGGTACTGATTATCTTCATGAAATTGGTAAAAATTGGTACGATTATTTAGTATCTAAGGGTGTACAATTTATTTGGAATGAAAGAGTATTTAAAGTTGATTTTGAATCTAATTTAGTATATTTGACTGTTAACGGTAAAGAAGGTCAATACGCTATTGAATATGAAGAATTAATTTTTGGTGTAGGCAAATCAGGTATTGATTTTGCTCAACAAATTCAAGATGAATATCAATTAGAAACAGAACCTAAATCAGTACAAATTGGTGTTAGATTTGAAGCACCACAAAAACACTTTCAGGATTTGATTGATATTAGTTATGATTTTAAATTATATCGTAAGTTTGAGGATAAAGGGGTTTCATTAAGATCATTCTGTACTAATAATAATGCCGCTTATGTTGCTGTAGAAGATACTTATGGAAATCATAGTTACAATGGTCATGCTAAAAAAGACCCTAAATATAGAAACGATATGACCAATTTTGGCATTTTAATGGAAATTAATGGTATTAAAAATCCATTTGAATGGTCTCGTAAAGTAGTAAATAAATTACAATATGCTGGTACTGGTTTATATTATAGTCCATCTCGTAAACCATCAACTACATCAGAAGGTGAAAAAGTTAGTTCGATTCAAATTGATAATTTAAGTATTGTAAGACATGGAATGGGTGAATATTGGGATTACATTGAAGATTTTATTGAGGATATGAAAAAAGTATTTCCAACATTACAAGATGATTGGGGTGTTTATGTTCCTGAGGTAAAATATCTTTCACCTGAACCATTAGTTTACCATAGTGATTTAGCTTTAGTAGAATATCCTGATGTACATTTTGTAGGTGATGCATTATCTGCTCGTGGTATAACAGTTTCAGGAGCACAAGGTATATTGGCTGTTGAAAAATTTGTTAAAAAAGAAGACGAGTGGGATAACCATATGGGAGATATCATTAATTGGAAATAATTTGGAAATCAAAAAAAAAGTTATTATATTTCGAATATGAATACAAAATATCAACCAAGTAAAAAACTAACTAAAGCAGATGGTACAATTGCTTATGTTTGGGAAGGTAAATTACATAATTGGGAAGGTCCAGCATTAATAAATCCTGATGGTAAAAAAGAATATCATATTCACGGAATAAAATATACTTTAGATGGATGGAAAGAAGCAAGACGCAATCGTGAGGGTTTACCTTGGTTTAAAAATCCTGCTATTACAAATTCAAGAAACGCTGGTTAATTATGAAAATAGGACTTTGTGGAACAATGAGTGTAGGTAAAACTACATTAGTAAATGCTTTGAAGGAATTACCTGAATTTAAGGATTATAATTTTGCTACTGAACGTTCAAAATATTTACGTGACTTAGGTATTCCATTAAATACTGATTCAACAGTAAAAGGTCAAATTGTATTTTTAGCAGAACGTGCTGCTGAATTGATGAATGAAAATGTTATTACAGACAGAACTGTAATTGATGTTATGGCATTTACTAAAGCAGCTAAATCAATTAATTATTATGAAGCAGAAGCATTTTGTGGTTTAGCTAAAAATTTACTTCATGAATATGATTTTATATTTTATGTTTCTCCTATTGGTGTGGATATGGAAGATAATGGAGTAAGAGAAACAGATACTGAATATAGAAAATTAATTGATTTTCTTATTGGTTTAAATCTTAGAGAAAATAAACATCGTATCCATAAACTAGTCACATTATCAGGCACTACTGAGGAACGTATTACGAAGATGAAAGAAACAATTTTTGGATAATATGTATAATCATGAAGAAATCTGAATTAAAGTCGGAAATTAAAGAATATATTGTAGAATTATTATCCGAAGAGGAAGATAAAGAACCTACTAAAGCAGAACTTGAAAAAGAAAAAGTAAAAGGCGCTCCTTCTAAATTTAAAGTACCAAATTCAGAATTTGAAGATTTTAAAGATAAACTAAAAACTTTAGTTAAAAAAGTTAAAGACATGGAAAAAGGAGATGCTAGAGATAAAAAAATGGCAGCCCTTAAACAATTTATCAAAAAACCAGAATTAGTTAAAGCGTTTAAAGAAAGAGACGTTAAAATTGATACTGGAGATTTGATTGGATAATATGAAAATAGGTTTTCCTTATATAGTTATAGCAATTTTAGTTGCGATTATCATTTGGCTTTCTAAATGTTCCGAAAATACTATTGTTACTAATATTGATACTTTTACTAAAACATCTTATGTTCATGATACAATTAAAGTAAAAGGCAAAACCAAAATCAAACCAGTTCCTGTTCCTTATTATGTTCATGATACAATAATTGATTCAACAGGAAATATTATTATTGTTGATACTAAAAAATATGTAACTCATGACACTTTTGAATATAAAACAGACTCATTTACTGCTTATTTTTATACTAAAATATATTCAATGTGTCCTTTAGATTCTATTAAAAGCGATTTATTAGCTTCTGTAAGACATAAAATAATAGAAACTACTATTACCAAACAAGTTGTTAAAAAACATGCTTTATTTATTGGTCCTACCTTTAGTTTAATTGGAAATTATGCTTCATTAGATGCTTTATATGAAAATAAAGGAAAAACTATTTATAAAGTAGGAGTAGGAGCCAATAATAGACTTCAACCTATGTTGAATGCTAGTATTTATTGGCGAATCTCTAAATAATATGAGTCAAGATTTAAAAGAAATAATTAGACAAGAGTATGTAAAGTGCTTGCAAGATCCTGCTCACTTTATGAAAAAATACTGTCATATTCAACACCCCCAACGTGGTAGAGTAATATTTAATTTATATCCTTTCCAAGAAAAAACATTACGCTTATTTAGAGATAATCCATATTCCATTGTATTAAAATCTCGCCAGTTAGGTATATCAACATTAGCAGCAGGTTATTCTTTATGGTTAATGTTATTTCATAAAGATAAAAATATACTTTGTATTGCAACTAAACAGGAAACTGCTCGTAACATGGTTACAAAAGTTAAGTTTATGTTTGATAACTTACCTTCATGGTTAAAAATACAAGCAGAAGAAAATAATAAACTTTCATTACGATTAAGTAATGGTTCTCAAATTAAAGCAACCTCAGCAAGTTCGGATGCAGGTCGTTCAGAAGCAGTATCTTTGCTAATAGTCGATGAGGCGGCCTTTATTGAACAAATTGGCGAAATTTGGGCCTCAGCTCAACAAACATTGGCAACTGGTGGTGGAGCAATTGTATTATCTACTCCCTATGGAACTGGAAACTGGTTTCATAAAACATGGGTATCAGCAGAAAATGCTGAAAATGATTTTTTACCAATTAAATTACCTTGGTATGTCCATCCTGAACGAGATGAAGCTTGGAGAAAACGTCAAGATGAATTATTAGGTGACCCAAGATTAGCATCACAAGAATGTGATTGTGACTTTAGTACATCAGGTGATGTAGTATTTTATTCTGAATGGATTGAATTTTTAAAAGAAACAACAATTAAAGATCCAATTGAGCGTAGAGGAGCAGATCAAAACCTTTGGGTATGGGAACCAGCAGATTATACACGTGAGTATATGATAGTGGCTGACGTTGCTCGTGGTGATGGTAAAGACTCATCAGCAGCTCATGTTATTGATATTGCTACTAATACACAAGTAGCCGAATACAAAGGACAATTACCACCTAAAGAATTTGGTTATTTTTTAGTTGGTTTAGCTTCCGAATATAATAATGCAATGTTGGTAGTTGAAAATGCTTCAATTGGTTGGGCAACATTAGATGCTATTATTGAGAGAGGTTATCGAAATTTATATCATTCACCAAAATCCGACCAATTAACAGCTGATTCATACTTACGAGTATTTGAAGGAGGTTCAGATTTAACACCTGGATTTACTATGTCATTAAGAACACGACCTTTAGTAATAAATAAATTTAGAGAGTATGTTGGTGATCGTTCTGTAACAATTCGTTCAAAACGATTATTAGAGGAAATGAAAGTATTTATTTGGAAAAATGGTAGACCAGAAGCTCAATCTGGTTATAATGATGATTTAGTAATGAGTTTTGGTGTGGGAATGTTTTTAAGAGATACATCCTTAAAATTTCAACAAATGTCTCATGACATGACCCGCGCTGCACTTGGTAATATGAGTAAAATCACTCACACAGGTGTTTATAACCCAAACAATATGAAAAACCCATATCAAATTCAAAATCCATATGGCGGAATAGAAGACATTAGCTGGATACTATAATATTTATAATAATAAAAACATAAAATGGCAGATACTAAATTATTTACCCGATTAAAACGACTCTTTTCAACTGATGTAATTATCAGGAATACAGGAGGAAATGAGTTAAAAGTTTTAGATACTAATACAATTCAGCAATCAGGAGATGTTGCAAATAATTCTTTAATAGATAGATTCAATAGAATTTATTCCCCATCATCAACTTCATTATATGGCCAGCAAGTAGGAATTAACTACCAATACCTAAGATCATATATATATTCAGATTATGATGTAATGGATAATGATGCCATTATTGCTTCGGCTCTTGATATTATAGCTGAAGAATCTACTCTTAAAAATGAAATGGGTGAAGTTTTACAAATTAGATCTAGTGATGAAGATATACAACAAATCCTTTATAACTTATTTTATGATGTATTAAATATTGAATTTAATTTATGGGCTTGGATTCGCCAAATGTGTAAATATGGTGACTTTTTCCTTAAATTAGAAATTGCTGAAAAATATGGTGTTTATAATGTAATTCCCTTTACTGCTTATCATATTGAAAGACAAGAAAATTACGATAAAGAACACCCAAATGCAATAAGATTTAGATATTCACCTGATGGAATTTATGGTGGCTCAGCTAATACAGGATATTATAGTTTACCAAACCAAACCCAAGATAGTTATAATGATAAAGCTATTTATTTTGATAACTATGAAATGGCTCATTTCCGTTTAATGACTGATGTTAATTATTTACCTTATGGTCGTTCATACTTAGAACCAGCACGTAGATTATTTAAACAATATTCATTAGCAGAAGATGCTATGTTAATTCATAGAATTGCTCGTTCTCCTGATAGACGTATATTCTATATTAACGTTGGTTCTATTCCTCCAAATGAAGTAGAAAACTTTATGCAGAAAACTATTTCTACAATGAAGCGTACTCCTTTAATGGATAGTAAAACAGGAGATTATAATTTAAAATATAATATGCAAAACTTATTGGAAGATTTTTATATTCCAATTCGTGGTAATGACACAACAACTAAAATTGAAACTACACCTGGTTTACAATATGATGGTATTGCAGATGTTACTTACTTAAGAGATAAAGTATTCGCGGCCTTAAAAGTTCCAAAAGCATATATGGGTTATGATGAGAATTTACAAGGTAAAGCAACATTAGCTGCTGAAGATATTAGATTTGCTCGTACAATTGATAGATTACAACGTATTATATTATCCGAATTGTATAAAATAGCTTTAGTTCATTTATATACTCAAGGTTATACCTCCGATAGTTTAGCTAATTTTGAATTATCATTAACTACTCCTTCTATTATATACGACCAAGAAAAGATTGCTTTGATGAAAGAAAAAATGGAGTTAGCAGCACAAATGGCTGAAACCAAATTATTCTCATCAGATTGGATTTATGAAAATATATTCCACTTTAGCCAAGACCAATATGAGGAAATGAGAGATTTAATTACTCAAGACCAAAAACGTGTTTTTAGACTTAAACAAATTGAAGCCGAAGGTAATGATCCTTTAGAAACAGGTAAATCCTATGGTACACCTCATGACTTAGCTTATTTATATGGTAAAGGAAGATATGATAGTATGGATGTTCCTACTGGATATAATGAAAAAGAACCTTTAGGTCGTCCAAAAGAAAAAGTATCTAATATTAATACTCAAGATAATGCTTTTGGTAAAGATAGATTAGGTAGAGATGCAATGAAAAATGATGATCAAGAAGGATATGGTAGACCTAAAAAAGATGTTTCTCCCTTAGCTTTAGAAATTAAGGCAAAAAATAAAACATTATTAGAATCTTTAGAGAAAAAAATAATTTTTAATAAAGATACTAATAAAGAATCACTATTAGATGAAAGTAAATTAAAGGAATAAAAATCTTTATATATTTATAACAAAATCTTTGGGAATGAACATTAAACATTCTAAGTATAAAAATACAGGAATCTTGTTTGAACTTTTAGTTAGACAAATTACGGCTGATACCTTATCAGGTAAAGATTCTAAAGCAACTGGTATACTTAAAAAATACTTTGTAAAAACTGAACTAGGAAGAGAATATAAATTGTATGAAACTTTAACTAAACACAAAAATTTAACAGAAGGTAAAGCTGAAGTAGTAATTAATTCAGTAATTGAATCTTCAAAGCATTTAAATAGAGGTGCTTTAAAAAGACAAAAGTATAATTTAATTAATGAAGTTCAAAAATATTATAACTTAGAAGAATTCTTCAAAACAAAACTCCCTAGTTATAAAATTCACGCTGCCTTATATACATTACTAGAAATATACAATAGTGAAAATTTATCTAATCCCGATCAAATTATTTCTAATAAAATTGCTATTTTAGAAAATTTAACAACTAAATCAATTGATAAGAAAAAGGTTGAGGACGATTTATTAACCGAATTTCAATCATATGATAAAGATTTACGAATTTTAACTTATAAAGTATTATTAGAGAAATTTAATGGCAAATATGCTTCACTAAATGATAACCAAAAAACAGTATTAAAAGAATTTATTAATTCAGTTGATTCAACTCCTAAATTAAAAGATTTTTATAATAATAAAGTTGGGGAAATTAAAGAAGAATTAAATAAAATTTCTAAAAAAGTTACAGATAAAGCAATTCAAATTAAATTAAATGAGGTAACTAATTTATTAACTCCGTTAGGAAAAATTTCTAATGTAGGTAATGATGATTTAGTTAATTTATTACAATATTACGAACTTTTAGAGGAACTGGTTAAAATAAATGGGTAAATTTAAATTTAAATTAAAAGAAGAAAGACAAACCCTTAAACCTAAGGATGTGGACCCTGCTTTGCTTACAAGGTTAGAAAAGCAATATGGTCCTATCAATATGGAGTATGATTTTTTTGATAAAGATTTAAAAACATATTTTAAAACATCATCGATTAACCCTGAAACAGGTTCTGTAGGACATAAAATTATTAAATTAGCTTCCTTTGCTGATAGTTTAAAGAAAATTTATGATGCTGTAGATTCTTTAAAAGCATTAACTGGAACACCTGAGGGAAGAGGAAATAAAGATGTAATTGATACTTTATCTAAAGTTAAAGATGCTTTTAATAATTATAGAAGTTATTTACGTAAATATTATCCGGACCAATATGAGGTAATTAAAAATGAATTAAATGAAATGTCAACAATAGCATCTAATTCAGGATTTACATCTGGTGGTGAGGGTGAAAATCATACAGGTCCTTCTCCCCGTAAATCAACTTATGGTGCTTATACACAAGCTGGATTTAAAAAAGTAACTGAAGGTCCTGGAGCAACTATGGGTCCTGGTCCTAAAGCTGGTCCTACAGGTGTAACAAAAAATAAATACGTAACAGATTTTAAATATACATTAGTAAAAAACCCTTTAAAAGAAGTTGAAGATACAGAACAATTTCTTGATGATACCCAAATAAATGATCCCCAAAGAAGGGAATTTGTTAAAAGTCGTATAATGGCTTTTGACGCTTTAGAAGATAAATTAAATCAATTAGTTCCAATGATGCAGCAAGCCAAAAATAAAACAATTGATTATTATAGAAATAAACCTGAATCATTTGGTATTGTATATGGCACTGATTTAGCACAAGAATATTTAGACGACTTAATAGAATTATTTAAACAATAACAACATGGCAAATATACCAGTAAACCCCACCGGAATAGTAACTACAACTTCAGTAACAGGAAGTTTTGCAGGATTTACAGTAGTATCTGGTTCCGCTACTATAACAGGATTAAGAGATGCTTATGGAGCAGAATTAACATCAACAGATTGGATTATACCTGCTGGATTCACAATCCCTATCTTTGTAACTAGCTGTTCATTATCATCAGGAGCAATTTTGCTTTACAATTAATATTTATAACCGATGGAAAAAACATTACAACAACAATACATCCTTATTAAAGAAGGAAAAGGAAATAAAGACGACTTTTTAAAAAGTGCTCGTCGTGTATTTCCTGAATTAATTGCTCCTTTAACAGACTATAATACTGCTGTTACTATTTTAAAAAATAAAAGTGTATTATCTGAAGGAATTGGAGGTATTGTAACCCAAAATACTAGCCAACCAGATTGGTTTAAAATCTTTAATAAAAATATTGCTGAAGCAGTAGGTGTTAAAGATAAAAAAGAATATGGTGATCAAAATACCTTTGATAAAATTGATAAAGATGTCCAAGCAGCTCTAGATCATCAATTTGATAACAAAGATCCTAAAAACATTGACAATTTATATGGTCAATCCTTTTTATTAGGTTATTTAACCGAAATGGGTGATCCTAAAAACTCTAAAAAAACAGTTGATGAATTAAAAGCTATTGTTGCTAAAAACATGGCTAAAGATATTAATTATTATCATATCAATGCTTTTGCTGGTGTTAAAGGAATTGGATATAAAACAGATGTAGTTGGAGGTGGTGAACCTAAAGCACCAACAGGCAAATACAAATCATCAGGGTATGGGGATTTAAAATTAAAAGAATCAATTGAAAGAAAATCTTTATTAGAATTAATGTCTGAAGACGATTTGGGTGAAGGTACAATTGAAGAAGGTCCTCTTGATCAACAAATAGCTACTGCTGAAAAAAAGGTTGAAGATTTAAAAAAACAAGTAGCGGCGGCTGAATTAACTTTAGCTAATGTTAAAAAGAAAGAAGCTGATCTATCTGCTCAAGCTTAATTATGAAACAAGTATTAATTGAAACTATTCCCTTTAGTGTATCTCGTACACAATTGCTTGAGGGGTTAAAAGCACCCTCAGGTAATCCTTTAGTTGAAGGTATTTTAGCCACAGCTGAAGTAAAAAATGGTAATGGTCGTTATTATAAAAAAGAGTTATGGGAAAGAGAAATTGACAAATATCGTGAAATTATTAAAGAAAATAGAGCAACAGGTGAATTAGATCACCCTGATTCTTCTATTATATCTTTAAAAAACGTATCTCATATAATTAGAGATTGTTGGTGGGATGGTGACCAAGTAATAGGCAAAATAGAAATTTTACCAACTATATCAGGTAATATTTTAAAAGCACTTATTGATAATAATGTAACAGTAGGTGTATCATCTCGTGGTATGGGTTCCTTAAAACAAATGAAAGAAGGAACAATGGAAGTACAAGATGATTTTGAATTATTATGTTGGGATTTTGTATCAACTCCCTCAAATCCAGGTTCATATATGCATTTAGTTAAAGAAGGTAAAGAAGTATCAACTTATCAATACGGTAAAGTTAATACCTTATTAACTGAAATTTTATGTGCTAATGGAACTTGCCCTATATTTTAAGTACCCCTCCTTGGATAGCATCCTTGGACCAACCCTCCCCTAAAAAGGAGGGTTTCATATTTCTGCGACTTTAAAGAATCTTCATATACGTATATGAGAATATGCAACGCTCTATGTTGCATCGATTAAAAATATCTTATTACGCTTCGATTTCCATCAATCATCAATAAGCGTATTTCCAACAAAAAATTTATTTGAGGACAAAAAACAAATGGCAAACAGAGACTTACTTAAAGAAGCCATTGCCGATGCTAAAGCTGTAAAGGAAACAGCCATCGCCAATGCAAAAGCTGCTCTTGAGGAAGCTTTTACTCCATATTTGAAAGAAAAGTTAGCTGCAAAGCTTTCTGAAATGGATAAAATGGATGAAGAAGAATCAATGGAAGAAGCAAAACACAAAGAAAAAGAAGTGAAAGAAGGTTACTCTATGGATGAAGAAGATGTAATGGAAGATGATGCTACGATGGAAGAAGCATCTGAAATGAAATCTAAAACTGAAGAGGGTAAAGAAGAACTCGATGAAATGGATCTTGATGAACTTTTAAGAGAACTTGAAGCTATGGATGAAGGTGACTACATGAATGAAGAAGACGACACCATGGATGAAGGTGACTACATGAATGAAGAAGACGACACTATGGAAGAAGGCAAAATGAAAAAAGATGACAAGAAAAAAGATCTTAACGAAGATGAAAAGGTTGAAGTTTCTGATGAAGAAGAAATCGATCTTGAAAACATGAATGAAGATGATCTTAAGGCATTTATCGAAGACGTAATCTCCGATATGGTATCCGCTGGTGAATTAGAAGCTGGTGATGCTGTTGAAGGTGGTGATGATGATGAAAAAGGTGATGAAGGTGATGAAATGAAAGGTGATGAAGGAGATGAAACTGTAGCAGTTGCTGAAGTTAAGAAAATGAAAGATGAAGTTAAAAAGATGAAAGAAGCAAAAGATAAAGCTGAAAAAGAATTAAAAGAAGCTTACGATGCTCTTGAGTCTATTAAAACTGAACTTAATGAAGTTAACTTATTCAACGCTAAGTTGCTTTACACCAACAAAATCTTTAAAGCTAAAAACTTGACTGAAAGTCAAAAAGTAAAAGTATTAGCTGCTTTTGATAAAGCTGCTAGTGTTAAAGAAGCTAAACTTGTTTATGAAACCTTATCTGAAGGATTTGTTAATAAGAAAGCTCCTGTAAATGAATCATTAATCCGTGGTAGTGCTTCTAAAGCTGCTGGTGTAGCTGCAAAAAATCCTATTATGGAAGCTGATTCACAAATTGCAAGATGGCAACAACTTGCAGGAATTATTAAGTAAAAATAACAAAACAAAAAATTAAATTTAAAAAAAAAATGTCACAAGTACAACAATTACTCGAAAGCGCAGCCGGCTCATGGAAAACATTACAGAGCGACGCTGCTAAATTGGCCGGTAAATGGTCAAAAACTGGATTGTTGGAAGGTTTAGTTGAGATCGAAAAAAACAACATGTCTATCTTGTTGGAAAACCAAGCTAAACAGCTGGTTACCGAATCTAACCAAATTGCTTCTAACTCTTATTTCACATCAGGTGGTCAGGGTGAAAACTGGGCTGGTATTGCTTTGCCTTTAGTTCGTAAGGTATTCGGAACTATCGTAGCCAAAGAATTCGTTTCAGTTCAACCTATGAACATGCCTTCTGGCCTCGTGTTCTTCTTGGATTTCCAATATGGTAATAACAAGAGCCCTTACACTGCTGGTCAATCTTTGTATGGTACTCGCAACACAGCTTCTGAGTTCCCCTTCTCTACTACTAGTGCTACTGGTGGTTTATATGGTGGTCCTGCTGGTCGCTTTACCTATGCTACTAACCAATTCTCTAGTTCACTTATTCAAACTACTGCTTCTTTAACTAACGCTTCAACCACAGTTGCTGCTAATACAGCTTCTATTGCTTCAGCTTCTTGGGCTCAGTTGAATTTTGATTCTGATTTCTCAGCTTCTGTAGCTGCTGGTCAAATCTACAAATTAACTGTTACCTCTTCAAATGCTGTATTACCTTCATTTGATATGGATGCTGTTCGTGGTTTCGTACCTACTGCTAGCTATGTAAGTGCTGCTAACTTATTACCTCAGTTTACTACTTTTGATTACACTAACGCTACTATTAGCTTCTATTTCACAGGTGCTGCTAGCTTCTCTGGAATCGCTCAATCTGCTTCTGTAGTTGTATTGTATGAAAAAGTTGGTTCTCAAAACGGTATCAATGCTGGTTTCACTGGTGCTGGTACTTCAGGTGATAACGTAACTTCAGGTAACTACTCAGGTCGTGGTGATTTCGAAGCTTCTGGTTCATTCGCTGTTCCTAACGCTGCTTCAAATGCACAAATCGTTATCCCTGAGATTAACGTTAAAATGCAATCACAGCCTATTACTGCTAAAACCAAGAAATTGAAAGCAGTATGGACTCCTGAATTTGCTCAAGATTTAGCAGCTTACCAGAACATCGATGCTGAAGCTGAATTAACCAACATCATGAGCGAGTACATTTCTATGGAAATTGACCTCGAAATCTTAGATATGTTGATTGAAGATGCTTCTGCTGGTACTGAATACTGGTCAGCTATTAACAACACTGTAATCACTTCTTCTACTCAAGCTGCTCCTACTACCTTGGCTAGTGGTTTCTACAACACTCAAGGTCAGTGGTTCCAAACTTTAGGTACTAAAGTACAAAAGTTAAGCAACAAAATCCACCAGTTAACTCTTCGTGGAGGTGCTAACTTTATGGTTACTTCACCTACAGTAGCTACTATTTTAGAATCAATTCCTGGTTTCGCTTCTACTAATAGCGGTGAAGCTGATCAAATGGAATATGCTTTTGGTGTACAGAAGATTGGTTCAGTTAACGGTCGTTATAAGGTTTACAAAAACCCTTACATGACTGAAAACTTAATCTTATTAGGTTACAAAGGATCTCAATTCCTTGAGTCTGGTGCTGTATTTGCTCCTTACATTCCTTTAATCATGACTCCTCTTGTGTACGATCCTGATACTTTCGTTCCACGTAAAGGTCTCTTGACTCGCTACGCTAAGAAGATGTTACGTCCTGAATTCTACGCTAAGATCTACATTAGTGGTTTAAACACTATCTAATCTTAACGAAAGGATAAGCATTTAACAAAAGGGCCTAGATTTTTCTAGGCCCTCTTTGTTTTTAGGTATTTCTACTATATGTATAAGAAACACGAAGATAAAACCTATAGACGCGATTTTATGAAAGAAACACCCTCCCAATTGTCGGTTCCAAGTTATGTACTAAACTTTCCCTTTACGTTATCAACCGAAAATCCAAATAATATTTGGATGCAAGAATTATCTCCTGAAGATTTAACAATTAATAAACCTAAAGCTTATAAACAGTTTATGGATTTATATAATTTTATTGCTGGGGGTTCGTTAACTTATTTATTACCTTCTTTTGGTAATTATCAAGACCAAGTTTATGTAGCTAATGTTGGTATTTATTTACCTCATTTAAAAGATAAAAATGAAATTATTTTATCTAATTTTACTTCGGAACCTAGAAAAGGTGAGGAAAAAGCAGCTCAACCATTTTTTAAATTAATGGGTTATAACACTACTATTTGTCCTTACAAGTGGGAAGGTGAAGCTGATTTAAAATACTTAGGTGGAAATACTTACATTGGTGGTTATGGTATTCGTTCAGAAAAAGAATCATATGAGTGGATGAATGAGAATTTTGATATGAATGTTATCCCTGTTGAAATGGTAGATGATTATTTGTATCACTTAGATTGTTCTATTTTCCCCTTAAACGATAAAAAGACAATGGTTTGTACTGAATTGTTTGCTCCTGAAGAGTTAAAACAACTTGAAAAATATACTCAAATTGTTGATGTTTCGGTTGATGATGCTTTTGGTGGTATTACAAATTCTGTAAGATTAGGAAATATGATTTTATGTGCCTCTAACATTTCCGAACTTAAAAAAGGTGAGGAATTATACGATTTAGAAAAACATAAGATTGATACATTAGAAAAAATATGTGCTAATGAAGGTATGGAGCCCGTTTTCTTTAATCTTTCAGAATATATGAAATCAGGTGCTATGTTATCTTGTTGTGTTATGCACTTAAATTATGTTGACTACACTAAATCTTTAATCTAATGGCAAAGTATTTAGAGGATTGGCTGGACACAGACGTTGCCGAGGCCGAAAAATTATCTATTGGTCAACTTTCTAATCAATTTTTCTTTAGAGACCCAACACGTCCTAATTATATTGATTTTGAACATTTTTATAGTCCTGCGGATGGAACTATTTTATATCAAAAGTTTATTGAAGATCCTACCGAACCTATAGTTGAAATAAAGGGTATAAATTACACGTTACAAGATGCTATGTGTGATAAAACATATAATAAACCTTCATTAGTTATCGGTATATTTATGTCGTTTTATGATGTTCACATCAATCGCATACCCTATGGAGGTATTTTATCATATAAACCTATAGACGCGATAGAATCAACTAACAAACCGATGTTAGCTACTGAAAAAGATATTTTTAATGGTAAAATAAATCCTGCGAACTTAGAATATCTTAAATATAATGAAAGAATGTGGAATAAAATTTATTCTCCTTCTTTAGATTATACTTACTACCTTATCCAAATTGGTGATGAGGATGTAAGCGTTATTTCCCATTTCACAAATCAACAAAATGATTTATTTGCACAAAATGAAAGATTTTCTTTAATTAGATGGGGGTCACAAGTCGATCTAGTACTTCCATTGGATAATAGATACGATTTTGAACTTATTTTAGAAGACACAATGCATGTAAATGCCGGATTAGACAAATTAGTAAAAATCAATTTTAAAAACTATGACACAACCAAGTCATGAAGATGATATCTTCAAAGAAAAACGTAAACCGAAAAATCCAATTAAGTTTAAAATTCAATTAAACGAAGAACAAAAAGAAGCAAAAGCAAGAATTTTAGAAAATACTATAACATTATTAGCTGGTGCTGCTGGTTCTGGTAAAACAATGTTAGCTTGTCAAATTGCTCTTGAAAAATTGTTTATGAGGGATTGTGAAAAAGTAATTATTACACGTCCCACAGTATCAAGAGAAGAAATTGGATTCCTACCAGGTGATTTAAGAGAAAAAATGGATCCTTGGGTACAACCTATTTATCAAAACATGTTTTTACTTTATGATAAAGACAAAGTAGAAAAGTGTATAAACGAGGGACAAATAGAGATAGTACCTGTATCATTTATGAGGGGACGTACGTTTGTAAACGCTATAGTAATTGTAGATGAAGCTCAAAACGTGACACATGAGCAAATGGAAATGATTGTAACCCGTATTGGAAAAAATTCTAAAATGATGGTTTGTGGGGATGATGCTCAAGTAGATTTAAAACAAAAACGTGATTCTGGATTTAAATTTTTATATGCTGCTGCTAAAAAAATAAAAAATCTTTGTGCCATTACTTTAAAACAAAATCATAGAGATCCTATTGTAGAAGATTTAATTAATCTATATAATGATGCTTATGAAAAAGGATTAACCTTAGGAACATCAGGTAGTTCAGGAAATTCTAAAAAATAGGACGAATCCATAGCTTTTTAATATTTATATGAAAAAAGCATGGCAACTTTAACTACACAAATATTTGAAATTCTAACATTAAATGGAGACAATGTAGGATCTTCTGTAACTAATAATATTAATAGTATCAACTATGTAGATAATAGATCTTTAAGTGTACCTTCTGGTTCAGTAACTACTATTTTTTCTATGGATTCAGCACCTGGTGCTGGTACCTTTGTAACAAGTAGTGTTAAATATGTTAGAGTATCTAATATTTCGTTAGTAAATGTTCCAATGAAATTAATTATTTCTTCATCTACTGAAGCTATGAGTTATTTAATTGCAACCGGTAGTTCATATATGTTATCTACAAGCAAAATGACAGGTAGTACTAGTGGAGTTATTTTTGACGACATTAAATCAGTCAAAATAGAACCATCTGGTAGTAGTGGAAGTATAGAATATTATATAGCAACAACCTAATAAAATATGGCATCAACAGTAATCCCAATTTGGCCAGGATCAGCATCTTTTGCTCAAGTATCCTCTTCATATTATGTAAGTAATACTTGGCCACCACCTACTCCTTTTGGATTTTATGATAATGATATTCAATTCCAAACAGATGCTAATAAAGTATCTAATTTTTGTGCTTTACATTTAGGTTATCCTATTGAAAACGTAGAATTACAACAAATTAACTTTTTTGCTGCTTTTGAAGAAGCAACCACTGTGTATGGAAATGAATTATATGCTTTTCAATTAAGAGATAATTATTTATCTTTAGAAGGTGCTCCAACATCTATTGAAGTTAATAATTCTGTATTTACTCCAACATTTTCTACTATTGTTAGATTATCTCAACAGTATGGTGAAGAAGCAGGAGCGGGGGGTAATGTAACTTGGTATAAAGGTCGATTAACTTTACGTAACGGTGTTCAAGATTATGATTTAGCCGCTTGGGCAGAAGAACAAGGCATTGTAGGTGGTATTGAAATTAAAAATGTTTGGTATGAACCACCACCAGCAGTTAACCAATTATATTCTCCTTTATTAGGAACAGGTTTTGGTGGTTTAGGAGGTGTACCAGCTGCAGGAGCTTATGGCATTGGTGGTTATGCTAACTACTTAATGATGCCTACTAGTTTTACTATCCAAAATATTCAAGCAATTGAAATGAATAATCAGGTTACACTAGCTAATTATACTTTTGAATTAATAAATAATATTATTAGTGTATTCCCAGTACCTGGTACTGGATTTGGTGGTGATGGTTTTGATGGTAGTGAATTTGGTAATGATCTAGGATATGGAGAATATTTAGTATTTGATTTTATTAAAGTACAAGATAGATTAGATGCTGCATTTTCTAATGGAACTAATAAAATTACAAATGTTGGAAATGCTCCTTATGTTAACCCTATTTATTCAAATATTAGTTCAATAGGTAGAAGTTGGATTTTTGAATACACATTAGCTAAATCTAAAGAAATGTTAGGTTTAGTAAGGAATAAATATTCCCAAATTCCAGTCCCAGGAGCAGAGGTTACTTTAAATGGAGACAATTTAGTAACATCAGCTACTGCTGAAAAAGAAGCTTTAATTACAAGATTAAGAGAATATTTTGATCAAACTTCACGCCAATCATTACTTGAAAGACGAGCAGCAGAATCAGTAGCTCGTGTTGATGAAATTAAACAAGTACCAATGACAATTTTTATAGGATAATATGGCACTATACGGACAAATGAGAGATATTAGTATGTTTCGATTCGTGAATCGCGAATTGATGCATAACATTATATCTCAACAAGTAGTGTTTTATAAATGTAATGTAACAGAAACTGTTACTAACATGTATGGAGAAGCATCTCAAGGTAGAGTTTTTTTAGAACCTATTAATTTATTTGCTTTAATTGAAGTTGGTGATCAAACAGCTCCTATACAAAATAATTTAGTAGGATTTAATTGGCCTGTAGTATTTAGATTTTTGAGAGATGATTTAGTAGATGCTAATATTGTACCTCAAATTGGTGATTTTATTATGTGGCAAGATGGATATTATGAAATAGATAATGAAAACATCGTTCAATTCTTTACTGGAAAAGACCCTGATTACCCATATTTAGACGCGAATGGTAATAACCCATATGAAACTGATTTAGGTGAATTTGGTTATAACGTTTCTGTAATTTGTCAAACTCACTATGTTCCAGCAGATCGTGTTGGAATAATTAATCAAAGATTGTAATGGCTAATCCTATTAAACCAATACCAAAAACTCAACGAGAACTTAGTTTAGAAAACGTAGTTCCAAAATACCCTGAATATGGTAATCCTAATTCAGCGGCAGAAACTAATAATAGGGCCTTACAAACATCTTTTAGAGACGATACTACTAAACCTTTTAGTGTAGGTATTCAAGATATAGACGAAGCTATATTTTATTATTTTCAAAGTGTTATAAAACCTTTTACTATCCAAAATGGACAAAGAATACCAGTTCCAGTATTATATGGTGACCCTGAAAAATGGAAATCATTTCAAAAAGATGGGTATTTAAGAGATTTAAAAGGTGATTTAATGGCACCTTTAATTATATTTAAACGTAATTCTATTGAAAAAAATAGGTCTATTGCTAATAAATTAGATGCTAATAATCCAAATAATTTTGGAGTATTTACAAAAAATTATAGTCCTAAAAATGCTTATGATAACTTTAAGGTATTAAATAACAGAGCTCCTGAAAAAACATATTATGCTGTTATAATGCCTGATTATTTAACAGTAACATATTCATTTGTTGTTTTTACTTACTATGTAGAACAACAAAACCGAATAATTGAAGCAATAGAATATGCTTCTGATGCATATTGGGGTAATCCAGAAAGATATCAATTTCAAGCACGAATAGATTCTTTTGGTTTCCAAACTGAATTATCCGAAAACCAAGAAAGAGTAGTACGTAGTACTTTTGATTTAAAACTAAATGGCTACATCATCCCAGATGTTATACAAAAAGACATGAACGCAATAAAGAAATTTTCAGACAGATCTAAAATTATTTTTTCAATTGAAGCAATAAATAACGCAGCTATTTTTGATAGTAACATTGAAGAAAATAGAATTATAACAGAAAATCCAAGAGCAAGAGAAGCTAAAAATAAAACAACATCAATCGGCTAAGGCCAGATATTTATATTGGATAAATGGCTAGAGTTAGATTCCTTGATCAAGTACCTATTGGTGTATTCCAAAACGACGGAACCGGTGGTTCTGGAGGAGGTGCGCTTAATATATATCAAAACGAAATATTAGTATATGAAAATGTTCCGTTTATTAATATAAGTGGTTCTGCTACTGCTTTTACTAGTAGTTTTTCTGGTTCGACAGGAGTTACAGTATTTGTTTCCGGTGTTGGTTTTCCATTTTCGGGATCAGCACAAATAACAGGATCCTTAATAATTTCAGGTTCAGATCCTCAACCAATTATAATAAAAACCTTGCCTGTACAACCTGGTCCTTATGTAGTAACATATGACCCAATTACAGGAGTTGTTGGATATGTAAATGCTACTTCCGGTACAAGTGGTATTTCAGGAACATCAGGTACAGCGGGAGTATCAGGTACAAGTGGTTTTTCAGGCAGCTCAGGTACTTCAGGTTCATCAGGAGTAAGTGGTACATCAGGTATTGCTGGCACTTCAGGTGATTCTCAAACTTCAGGTGCTTCTGGTACCTCAGGTTCAAGTGGAACATCAGGTTCTTCAGGAACATCAGGTACAGTAGGAGAAAGTGGTGCCTCACAAACTTCAGGTTCATCCGGTACTTCTGGTACAAATGGTACTTCAGGCAATACTAGCACTTCAGGATTAAGCCAAACATCAGGTTCTTCAGGAACAAGTGGTTCAACAGGAACTTCAGGTACAACAGGTGATAGTGGTAATTCCCAAACATCAGGATCTTCTGGAACATCAGGTTCAACAGGAACTAGTGGTACTATTGGAGCAAGTGGAGCTTCACAAACTAGTGGTAGTTCAGGAACATCAGGTTCTAGTGGAACCTCAGGTGTAGATGGAACTTCAGGTTCTTCAGCTGTATCAGGTAGTTCAGGTACTAGTGGTACTAACGGACAATCAGGAGATGCTGGTACTAGTGGTTCAAGTAATACAAGTGGTAGTACAGGTACTTCGGGTACTTCAGGTGCATCAGGTGTAGCCGGCACTTCAGGATTAAGTCAAACAAGTGGTTCTAGTAGTTCTTCAGGAACTTCAGGTACCGCAGGTGTAGCAGGACAAAGTGGTTTAAGTTCAACTTCAGGTTCTTCTGCAACTTCAGGTTCAACAGGTACTAGTGGTACTAATGGACAGAGTGGTATAGCAGGTACATCAGGTTTATCTCAAACTTCAGGTTCGTCAGCATCTTCAGGTACTTCAGGTACTTCAGGTGTTGCTGGAACTTCTGGTATTAGTTCAACTTCAGGTTCTAGTGGTTCATCAGGTACAAATGGTCAAAATGGTGTAGCTGGAACTAGTGGCTCAAGTCAAACAAGTGGTAGTACAGGAACCTCAGGTTCAAATGGTCAATCAGGTAATGATGGAACATCAGGTTCTTCAGGAACAAGTGGTTCAACAGGTACCTCAGGAACAATAGGAGCTAGTGGTGCTTCACAAACTTCTGGTTCTTCAGGAACTAGTGGCACATCAGGTGTTGCTGGTCAATCAGGTTTAAGTCAAACAAGTGGTTCTTCAGCAACTTCAGGTTCAAGTGGTACTTCAGGTACAATAGGACAATCAGGAGCAGATGGAACTTCAGGTTCATCTAATACTTCAGGATCTTCAGGAACAAGTGGTACTAATGGACAATCAGGTATAGCAGGCACTTCAGGTATTAGTGCAACAAGTGGTAGTACAGGTACATCTGGTACTAATGGACAATCAGGCAACGCTGGTACTTCTGGTATTAGTGCAACTTCTGGTTCAACAGGTACTAATGGTACAAATGGCCAAAATGGTGTAGCAGGAACTAGCGGTATTTCTCAAACAAGTGGTTCTAGTGGTTCAACTGGTACTTCAGGTACAAGTGGTGTAATTGGAACTTCAGGTTTAAGTCAAACATCAGGTTCTTCAGCTACATCCGGTAGTTCAGGTACTTCTGGTACTATTGGTGAATCGGGTGCAAGTCAAACATCAGGTTCAAGTGCAACTTCTGGTAGTACTGGTACTTCAGGTTCAGCAGGTGTTAGTGGTGCTTCAGGAACATCAGGTATAAGTCAAACTTCAGGTTCAAGTGCAACCTCTGGTACTAATGGTACTTCAGGCGTTGCAGGTACTTCAGGATTAAGTCAAACATCAGGTTCCTCAGCTACTTCAGGTTCATCAGGAACTTCAGGAACTATAGGAGCTAGCGGAGCTTCTCAAACAAGTGGTTCTAGTGGTACTTCAGGTTCAACTGGAACTTCAGGTACTAGTGGTGCCGCAGGACAAAGTGCATTAAGTGCTACTTCCGGTTCTTCAGCTTCATCAGGTACAATGGGTACTTCAGGTGTAGCAGGAACAAGTGGTATA
>Ga0181347_1000151_pt1 | contig 22670 bp, 34 predicted proteins | sample Su13VDMM110SN_FD_130102 | JGI IMG/M metagenome (GOLD analysis project Ga0181347, IMG submission 130102) | Freshwater viral communities from Lake Michigan, USA - Su13.VD.MM110.S.N | ecosystem: Environmental > Aquatic > Freshwater > Lake | place: USA: Michigan | collected 2013-07-16
GAATCTGATGAATTGAATGCTGAGAATATTATTGATGTTCTTACTAGCGAGGAACCTAAATACGATAGTTCGGGATTTTCAATTGAAGATAGAGACGGTGACGTTACTACACCAATACAAGACCAAATTTCTGAATTAGAAAAATAAAATGGATTTGTTTAATCCTGCGATAGAATTTAATTATAAAATAATGAACAAAGAATTAGAGTTTGAAACTTTAGATAATCCATATGTGCAAGTCGTATGGGATGACTACGCAGAAAATTTTACTCAAGAGAAGATTAAAAGTGTTAGACATTATTTCCAAAAAAAATACAACACGACTAATGTAAATGTTATTACTAAGACCAAGGTTAGTGATGACGTTACTCATACAGTCGACATATCTTTTAATATCTTGGATAAGAATTACCAATCCGAATTAGTTAAATCATATCTAACTTCAAAATCTTTAGAGAAATATTTTGATGAGGTAATTCATCTTGATGGGATTGTTGATAATAAATTATTGGTTAATAACAGTGAAGCCAGTCCATTTAAACGATGGTTCATTAAGAACATTGAGTTCTCAAATTTCCTTTCATATGGTGAGAATCAAAAATTGGATTTTGAAAAATGTGATGGTATTACCGTGGTTGAGTCTAACCCACCAAATTTTGGGGGTAAAACAGTTCTTACTGTAGACTTACTATTATTCTTATTCTTTAATGAGACAACTAAAACATCCAAAGCCGAAGAGGTCTTCAATCGATTCACCGATAAGAATAAAGTATCCGTTAAGGGGGAAATCATTATCGATGGTGATGAGTACATCATTATTAGAAACATTGAACGAAAAAAATCTAAGGCAGGTGAATGGAATGTTAAGACTGAATTAGATTTCTTTAAAAAATTGTCTGACGGTAGTTTACAAAACTTTACAGGAGAACAGAGACGAGAAACGGAAACGTTCATTAAAACGTCTATTGGGTCTAAAGAAGATTTTTTAATGACAATCCTTACTACCGCGACTAACTTAGAAGATTTAATTGATTCTAAACCAACCGCTAGAGGACAAGTGTTATCTAGATTTATGGGGTTAGATTTTCTTAAAAAGAAAGAAGACACAGGAAAAGAAATCTATAACGATTTTTCCAAATCAATGATGTCTAACATTTATAGTAGTGAGAAGTTAAAAACGGATAATGAAGATTATACAATTAAAATATCGGAATTCAATGTTGAAAACGGACAACTTCAAAAGGACTTAATTGATGTTCAGGACCGAATCATTAAGGGCCAAGAATACCGAGATAATCTTTTAAAGAGTAAACATACCGATATTGATAAGGAGATTAGTTTACTTTCTCCTGATAATGTGAGTACGGATATAACAACGTTTAAGAATCAGAGACAAGGTGTTGATAAACAATTGTTAGAAATTAAGGTGGTTGAGCCATCGTCTTTTTATCATGAAGACGAGCACGATGAAGTAAAGGAACAATACAAAGAGGTTTATAAAGATGTTGTGCGTGTTGATACGGAAATTGATTCTATTAATAAGTTAAAGTCTTCTGTTGAGGGTGGTATTAAATGTGAGCATTGCGGGATTGAATTAATGAATGCGGCAATTACAAACGCAAAAATTGGTGAGCTCGCAGGTTATATTACGCATAAAGGTCAAAAAGAGGAGTTAATGAAGGATTTAACCATCAAAGAACAGGCATTTGTGCAACTCAAGAAAGAATTTGATGAATATGAAAAAAACAAATTAATAAAAGAAAAATACGAACTTAGTATTGAAGGGTTTGATTTGAAAATCAAAGGACTTCAAGACAAGTTAACAAAGTATTATGAATTACAGGATAAGATAATGTCCAATGAAAAAATCGAAACACAATTAATTAAAGCGGGATTACGTTTAGACGACCTTGATGTTGAAAAAAATAATACAACAAAAAAAATGAACGGTAACGATTACCAAATCCAAACGTATAAAGATAAGATTGAACAAAATCTGAAAACTATTGTTAAGATTGGTGAAGAATCTGAACGAGAAAAAATATACAAAATTTACTTGGAAATATATGGTAAAAATGGTGTTTCAAAAATGATTATGAAAACTATGATACCATTAATAAATTCTGAATTACAAAGATTATTGGAGGATAGTTCTCATTTTAGATTGGAAGTTAATATTAATGATAAGAATGAGGTTGAATTTTTAATGATAGATAACAATACTCAAGTGGAAAAACTAATGGCATCAGGTTCAGGATATGAAAGAACCATTGCGTCTTTAGCGTTAAGAGCGGTATTAAGTAAAATTTGTTCATTGCCAAGAGCCAATATAATTGTGTTCGATGAAGTATTCGGTAAAATATCTAATGATAATTTAGATATGGTTGCGGAATTTTTTACTAAGATTAAAGAATATTTTGAAAAGATTTTTGTTATTACACATAATCCATTGGTAACTAATTGGGCGGATAATGTGGTTAAAATCAAAAAAGAGGATAATGTTAGTTATGTTTCACAATAAGTTTGTAAATTAATAAAAGAATTGTATATTTGTAGAATGAAAGATAAACATATGAAATATATATTATTCATTTTCGCAAAACACAACGACCAAGAGAAGTTTGTAAAAATTTTAGCGGAAGAAATAGTTGGAGCAACTGACTCAACAGACATAAAGTATTATTTTGGACATGAGGCCGTAATCTTTACTTTTGACTCGATTGAAAGTATGTCAAACATACAAGATTTTTTCCAAGTTATTTTAGGAGCGTCTGGAATTGTTTACTTCTTATCTCCATATGAGCCTGACAAAATGTCATATTGGTTGGATAGTAGTATTGATAAACACCTCTTTAACCCTGACGAAACAGATGTAATCGTTGAAAACACCAAGGAAGAACAGATTGAGGTACAAAAATTGTTGTTTGGGGAACTCGAAAAAGGATTAGATTCTTTATTTGAAGAAATAACCAACGATGATGATGATATTGAACAACTCAAATCTAAGGCCATACCTAAAGTAAAAACCATGAACCAACTTTTGGACAAAATAATTGATGAGGGATACTCTTCGTTGTCAGACTCTGATTTAAAATTACTTAACGAATACTCTAAAAAATAAATATGAAAGACAAAAACACAGGAATTCCAATTAATCAAGAAAAAATTCAACAGTATCTTAAGGACATCCGTAGGATAAAAGTTATGACCCCTCAACGAGAAAAAGAGTTGGCTAAGATAATGAAGTCTGGAACATTGACGGACGCTCAAAGAGACAAAGTTCATAAAGAATTACTTGAGGGTAATTTGCGATTTGTTATTACGGTCGCTAAACAGTACCAAAACCAAGGATTAGATTTCCCTGATTTAATTGCTGAAGGAAATTTTGGGTTAATGAAGGCGATTAAGAATTTTGATTGGCATAAAGATTTACGTTTTATATCATATGCAGTTTGGTGGGTTAAACAATCAATCTTACAATCATTGAATGATAACGCGAGAACCATTCGACTTCCTGTCAATGTTGTCCAAGACTTACACAGAGCTAAAAAGGCGATAGAATCTAATGATGGGACGTTAGACCCTAAATTCCAACGACTACCGTCAATGATTGACCTTGATATGAGTATTAATGAAGAAGGGGATACGTTATTCGATATTATTAAAAATGAAGACGCGGATATGCCTGACGAAGTATTCAACAGTAAGGATTTATTAAAGTCTAAGTTAATGATGTTATTAAATTCTTTAGATGACCGAGAAAAAGTAATTATTGAGGATTACTTTGGTATCTCTGGTTTACCAAGAACCTTGGAGGATATTGGTGGAGATTTCAGTCTTACGAAAGAAAGAGTGAGACAAATAAAAGAAAAGGCCTTACGAAAATTGAGGAACGACAGTTCGGTATTATTCGACTATATGTAAAAAATCAAAAACCTTCTATTTATTATGATAGAAGGTTTTTTACTTTTATAGAAAAATATTATGAAAAAAGTTATTGAATTTGTTAAAAAGTATAAGATACATATCTTAACCTCTTTATTGGTTATTTTCTTTTTCCGTTCATGTTCCAAGTCAGGAGATGTTAGAAAATTAGAAAAAGTTAATATTAGAACAACTAAAGTTGTTGATAGTTTGACCATTGTTGTAAAAGGTCAGAAAGACACTATTAATAATATTTCTGAGGTTATTAGAATTGAAAAAATTAAAGTTCATGCCGAATATGATAACTACATTTCTTCTAAAGATAGAGGAGAACAATTGATGGAGTTACATAAAATTATTAAACAAAATCTTAAAAACTTAGAAAAATGAAGAAAATTTGGGAATGGGTTAAATTAAATCCAAATAGAACCATGTTTTTAGTCCCGATACTTTTAGTTGCGGTTATCTCAATCTCACACGTTGTTTCTTGGTATAATCTTGCTAATCCGATAAGTTGGGCGATTTACCTATCTATCGCAATTGAGATTGGTGCAATGACCGCATTGATTGCAGCAACTAACAAAATTAAAGGAGGAGTATGGTTTATGTTTGGGTTAGTCACATTTATCCAAATGATTGGAAACATATTCTTCTCTTATAAAGAGATTGACGCTAATGGAGATTTATTTAAATCTTGGGTAGAACTAACCTCACCTGTTTGGGAGGCGTTTGGTACAGACATTACTGATGTAGTTTCACTTAAAAGATGGTTAGCATTTTTGGAAGGAGGATTATTACCTATCATATCATTAACATCGTTACACTTTTTTATTAAGTATGAGGATAACAAACCTCACTCTACTAAAGAACTATTAGAAGATATTGTTGAGGATTTAAATACCGACCAAGTAACCGTACATGATACCGTACATGATACCATACACGATGCCCCCCAAGTTAAGATAGATACTAAAATAACTGATTTGGCGGACAATTATGAAGGTCCTGAGATAGAAGAGATGGTAGAATATGAATCATCACGATACTTTGACATCCAAGAAAAACTAATACCGAGTACCACAACTATAACAACTAAATACGTTGACATCCAAGAAAAACTAATACCGAGTACCACAACTATAACAACCAAATACGTTGACATCCAAGAGAATTTAATACAGATTGTTACAACAACAACAACCAATGATGGGGTTAGAAGATTGACCTATAGTAAATCAAGTTAATCTAATAAACCTTTAAGTTATATTAAATGGTAGATATAATAAAATATGGAGATTTCAAACCGGTAGGTAAACAAAAAAAGAAACATCAAATTATTCTTTCTCATACCTCAAGAAACATTGAAAATTATTTACAATCCTTAAAATTTCGGTATAACGGAAAAAACCCTAAGGTTCCAAATTATATTATTACCAAAGAAGGTAAGATATTAAACTTGCTTTCAAACACCGAACACTCAAAATTCTTGTCCGAAACTAACGTAAATCGAAATTCGGTAGTTATTGTATTGGAAAATTTAGGGTGGTTACAAAAAGAACCGCTAAAAGATTATTACGTTAACTGGATTGGTGATATTTATAAAGGTAATGTGTTCGAAAAAAAATGGAGAGATTATTTCTTTTGGGAACCATACACAGAAAAACAAATAGATTCTACAGTTATTTTATGTAAAATGTTGTTTAATGAGTTGGGAATAAAGAATAATGTTATTGGACATAATACGAGAATAAATGGTATTGAAAAGTTTGAAGGAGTGGTAACCAAAAGTAATTTTGATTCTAATTTTACCGATGTTAGCCCGGCCTTTAATTTTGAAAAATTTTTAAAAAAAATAGAAGATGAGCAACTCACATGATGAAATAAAAAACTTATTGAAAGCGTCAAGAACAATGCTTTCGAATTCTAATACATTAGAAGAATCGATAAGGATTAAAAAACAATACGGTATGTTAACTGAACAAGATGTGAATATGACATCTGGCGACATTACTAAAAAATTAAATGTTGGTGATGAAATTGAAACCGCACTTAATTATGATGAGGAGGAAACAACTCCCGAGAAAGATAAAACACAAGCCTATAGAATTTCGGGCGGCATTTTGGTAATGCACGGGAAAACCCAAACTGAATTAGAATTAACGACTGACGAGAAAATCGCCTTTCAGGAAACGATGGATGAATTTGTTACTGAAGTCTCTGATTTAGTGGATTTTAATAAGTTAAATGTGTACCCAAATAATGTTGAATGGTCAGGAAAAATTATTGACCTTGATGTTGAGTTTACATATTCAATTGGAGAAGAGAACGGTATTTATATTGATGGGGAAATGATGAAGATGGATGATAAGTTTATTGAATTTGTTACAAAATTAAAGACTTATTATGAAAAATTTAAATCAAAGTGGGCAACAATATTGGCCACAAGAAAGAAAACTAAAAGCGCGGACTAATGATAGATTTTTTAAAAAAAATAGACTTAAAAACAATATTAATCTTGGTATTAATTATTGTTATTTTATTGATGAGGGCATGTACCTCAACAGGTGACCCTAATAAAGGAAAAATAATTAAAGTTGATGGAAAAAAATATATCGTGATTAAACATGATATTGATACAATATATAAACCTGTAACACAAGTTGTTTATAAACAAGGTAATGTTATTTTTGTTGACAAACCTGTTTATGTTCAGGTACCAACCAATGTTGATACTGCGACGATTTTACAAGATTATTATACTAAATACCCTTATAAAGATACACTTAAACTTACTGAAGGTTTAGGGTTTATTGCCGTTAATGACACAATTTTTAAAAATAGAATATTAAACAGAACATTTGATTCCCATGTAAACAAAATAACAATTAAAGAAACATTGTATTTAGAACAACCACCTAAAGTCATGGTATTTATTGGGGGTGTTGCGGGGTTTGATAAAGTTAATTTAGTAAATTTTGTTGGACCATCTCTTCTAATTAAAGATAAAAAAGATAAGTTATATTTAATTGGTATTGGGTACAGTAACGCAAAAACTGTTTCACTCCAAGGAGGTATTTATTGGAAGATTAAATTTAAAAAATAACATGGCTTTAACTGATACCGATAAAAAACAAATTGAAGTAATAATTCGTAAAGAAATTAAAGATTTTATGGGTAATAATACTATGAAACAATACGAAGATAAACTAATGGACACCTTATCAAAAGAGATTAGACGAGGAAAACTTGAAGGGGATGTTAAAGACATTGTTATTCGAGTATTCAGTGAATTCTATCAATTTATGTATACTCAGAGAGGGTATTGGGCCCCTAGATTAAAAAGTGCTTAATATGAAAATCAACGAAAATTTAACTACAAATTTAAAAATTGCCATGGGTATAAATTTTGGCAAAAATGCTGGTGACCATGATGGTGACGGTGTCGATAGAATGATGGTCCAAAACGGATTCATAAATAGTCTTGGTGAAAATAAAGATAAAAACAAAAAAGAACAAGTGATTAAACGAAAAATCAAAAAAGGAGTATCTGACAAAATAGTTGGAACACCTAAATTAAAAACTCCTATTGGAAAGATGTACAGTTCTATCGGTGGAGAATCTAATGAATCGACAGGTGTGGGTTCGGCAGGAGGTTTTGAAGCTCCATTATTTTCGGTTACAAAAAAAGAAATGGATAAAATGAAACAAACATCCTTCAAAGCGCCAAAGTTAACTATGTTCTCAGACGAGGCCCCAAAACCAATAAAGAATAACGAATCTATCGAAGATTTAATGGAAGGGAAAAACACCCCAACAAACCCATCTCTTTGGTCAAGAGCTAAAGCTGCCGCCAAATCTAAATATAAAGTTTACCCAAGTGCTTATGCTAATGGTTTTGCCGCTAAGTGGTATAAGAAACACGGTGGAGGTTGGAAAAAAAAATCATCCAATGAATCCAAGGAATTCAATGAGGCTTCAAGTCCCGCACAACAAGCGGCAATCGCTATCAATATGAAAAAAAAAGGGATTAAACCAAAAAACGAAAATGTTAATGAAGATTTAAGAAACTGGTTTAAAGAGAAGTGGGTTGATGTAAGTAAAAAAGTTGACGGAAAACATCCTCCTTGTGGAAGAAAAGATGCTGATGGTAAGGCATATCCAAAATGTCGACCATCAAAAAAAGTTTCATCTGAAACTCCAAAGGTTGCTTCATCATATAATAAGGATGAGAAGAAAGCGATGACCCAACAAAAGAGAAGAGCGGAAAAAAATAATCCAAAGGTCGGTAAGGATAACAAACCAACTATGACCAAGTTTGACAATAAGAAAGTTGAAACTAAAGAAGCCACAGGAGCATCGTCAGCAGGTTCTTATGTAACTACCGCCGCTTGGGCAAAATCGACTAAGAAAAAAGATTGGAGAGGTAAATCTAAAACTCAAATCCCTGGAGGTAAGTTTGTCCAAGTAAAAGAAAAATGTAAAAAATTTCCATATTGTAATCAGGGGGATATTAAATCCTTGAACATATTTGAGAATGAAACCTTTAAAAAAGTAATTAAAAACATAAGTGAGAAACACGGAATTAGTGAAAATGTTATTAAATCTATCTTGTCTTACGAATATTATAACAACAAATAAAAATTTTAAGATATTTATTAAATAAAAAGTAAAATGAAAAAAATTAACAGTACATATATCAACAACTTAGTAAGTAAAATTATCAACGAAACTTTAGAAGAAAGAGCCGATAGTTTAGTTTCTAAAATTAAATCTAACGTAAATGAGTTAGGTGGTATGGATGATGACCATCCTACGTTTGGTAAACTTAACTTATCAAAAATGTCTGATGAAGAAATTGAAGACTTATTAAATAAACCTGTTAGAGGCCGCACAACTCGTCATCGTTTCAAATTCAGTGGATTGGGTTCTGAAGATAAAAAGAAGTGGGACGAAATTGATGAAGAACTTGATGAAGAATCTGAAGTTTGTGAATGTGGTGGAGGTATGTATGAAGGAGAGTGTATGGAGTGTGGTAAATCATATATGGGTGAAAGCATCAACGATTTAGATAATTCAAATGAGTATGATTATGTTCAGGAAGAAGATGATGTAGATTTTGAAGAGGAAGAGGAAGAGGAAGAATATATGAACAACCAAGAAGATAATAGTGACCCATTAGGTAAGACTAAAGAGGCTTGTAACAAAGATAGTGAAAACTATAGTCAAGAAACTTGTATTTGGTATAAACAAAATTTTGGAAGCGATAAAGGAGGGTTAGACAAGTTTAAATTCTCAATGAATGAAAAATTAGTCGGTAATCAAAAAAGAATTGATAAAAATAAAAACAACAAGATTGACGCGGAAGATTTTAAAATGTTAAGAAAAAAATCTAAATCAACTGAAACCGAGATGAATATGAATGAAAAATTAGTTGGTAATCAAAAAAGAATCGATAAAAACAAAAATAATAAAATTGACGCTGAAGATTTTAAAATGTTAAGAAAAGGTGGAGAAACGGATGAACAATGGCAAGGTTTAGTTGCGGATATGGCAGTTGCGGCGGCACCATCGGTTGCTACTTGGGCTTTAAATAAAACGTTTGGTGAAAGTAATGAAAGTAAGAAAAAATCTAAATCAATACTTAAGTTATCTGAATCAGAAATGATTGATTTAATTGAAAAAATTGTGTTAGAGGATAAAGAAAAAGTAAAATCTAACATTAAAAATTTAACTGAACCTAAAGGACTATCAACATATAAAAGAGCGGTTAAAACCTCTGGTAAAGAAAATGATGATTATATCAAATCTGTTGCTAAGAAAATGAAAGATTACTTAAAGGATGGTTCTAAAGGTGATTACGAAACAAACCCTAAACATTTTCCAAAAAATAATGGTGGATTAGCAAAAATGAAAAAAATGGCTTACGAAGTTTCTAAAGACGGTGAAGAATTTTTGGATGATTACATGAAACCCGGTATGGAAAATCTTGATTACGATGAAATACAACCTAATGAAGATTGGATGAAAGATAATATCGAAGGGTCCTCAAGAACAGGAAACAATCCTGATTGGGCAAATGCTGAAGAAACTGAATTAGGAGCAAAACTTAATAAAAAACGAAAAGAAAATAAATTTGCTAAAGCTAAGAGAGCGGCGTATAATAAATCTCCACAACCTGTTGTTAGCGATAAACCAGGTCAAGAGTCAGGGAAAGGGTTAAATATTAAAACCGAATCAACTGAACCAAAAACAGATAAGAAATTAAATGAAGAGTTTGAGAAAATGAAATCATTAATTTCGTACGATAGAAAAACTCAGTAATATACATTTAAATAATAGTTATTATATTTTCTCCATAAGACATTTCTTATGGAGAATTTTTTTAACTATATAACAAAGCCGTTAACCCCCGAAGATGTGGACCTTTGGTTCAGGGGTAATAATATTATTCCCGAAAAATTGGAATTATTTTCCGATTTTAGTCACTCATTGAATATTCTGATAGTTGACACTTACTTAGGGGAACCACCAAAATCTAATGAAACTAAAATCACTTTAAGTGATGATGACAACCAACGACACTTTGAATGGTGTTGGAATAAAATCGTTGACAATTTTAAGAAAGAAGAATTAATCTTTGATTATAAAGGAGAACACTTTGACTACTTTAAATCATTCTTCGATGAAATCTTTTACAATCAAAAGGACGAAAAAATTCGAAAGTCTATCGGTAATTTTTTTAGTGATTTATTTGACACAAAAAAACCCTTTACTAAGTCCGATATTGATATGATATCTTCAATTTATAAGATGTTGGATAAACATATGAAGAAATAAAAAAACATGTGTATTGTTTACTATAGAGTAAATAAAATTAACTTTTTAATAATAAAATTAATAAATAAAATCAAATGGAAACTTTAGAACAAATTAAAACAATGACAGAAGAATTGTCAATGGATGTTGCAAAATTCTTCAAAGGAAATAAAAGTGCTGGAACTCGTGCTAGAAAAACCGCACAAGGGTTGAAAGACTTGTTACAAACTTTGAGAAAAGAAATTTTGGAAGAAAAAAAAAGTGCTGAGAATGAATAATTTAGATAGTATATTTTTATTTATATTTATCTTTTCGGTATTAACCGTGGTAAAAACGGTTTTTAGGTTTATAAGCGCCCTATCACAAACACCACCAACTAAATTGGTGTTAAGTGGTAGGGAACTTATTTTCTTAGGATTAACAGTTACCTACTGTTTAACTTATTTTATACAAAATTAATTATGAGCTTATATAAAGAATTCTCGATATTATTTCCTTATCTACAGTCTGTTAGGAAAATTAAAACTTATCTAACTTTTGATGTTAGTTTTCCGAATACGTGGAAACTACCTAAAAAATTTGTGAATGAGGAAAAAGTTATGGAACAAACCACGACAATACCTAACGAAAGATTATTTTCGTTTGTGTCAGAAATAACTGAAGAAGATGTAGAAAAAGCTTCAGGTAATATTCAAAACATTATAAAATACAATCTTGAAAGAGAAGAAAAAGAAAAACTATTTGACTCAAAAGTAAATGAGTTAAAAATGATATTTGAAAAACAAAATTTAAATAATTTAAAAAGTTTACAGTTTGATATTAAAAAATCCAAAATAGAATTAGTTGACAATGAAGAAGAAATCGACACAACTAGCGTGGTTGGAAAAAGAGAATAAAAAAGACCAACTATCACTTGAAAAAAGTAAATTAGATTTAATTAAGGAAATTAAAAAAAATAAAAAAGAGGATTTAATTCCTAAAAAAGAAATTATAAAATTAAGTCTATGGAAAAGAATAAAGAAGGTGTTAATGGGGTAATACAAAAATTTGCGGTGTTATCGGACGCATTGGTCGACATGTTCCCAAAGGCAAAGTCAGTTGTGGTGTTTTGTTTAAATAACGAAGATTTTAACAAAACTAAGGCTCAAGTAAATAATTTTGATAATAATACAACACAATTCAAAATCGATATATCAGGTACAGAATTTATTTTCTTGAAGGATGAGTTGTTGAACTCCTCTGAAGATAAGATTTCTCAAACCCCATTTTAACCAATAATTCGTAAAGATATTTTCTTTGAGGGGTTGAACAATCCTTCACCAATAAACAATCCTTTCTACCATCATCATTAAATTTTTTTGTTAAGATATTGATAAATCTTTCAGAGTCCTTGGATGTTTTTAATGTGAACAAGTTAAATTTATCATCGTTTTGTACGATGATTTTGTTATTTAGTTTTGATATTAACTTAAATCCTGTAGGGTCTAAGTATTGTTTAATAAATTGATGAGTATCAATCTTTTTGTTTGTAGTGTAATCTAAAAACAATTCCTCAATTCGATATCTTGTAATGTTAATCATGGTAAGTTCAGAATCATCTAAAGAGACTTTAACTTGTCTTCCATAATCATCCTTCATATATAAAGATATTGGTGACGATGAAGACTTCTCAACCAAAGATAGTTCATATTCCGATACAACACCATTTTCCATGACTTTATCATAAATCACTTCATCGCTTTTTTTAACGAGTAATTTATAATACTCAAGGGACTTTTTATGGGTCTTGAATTTATTGACTATTTTCTTTTTTACTTTATTCTTAAATAGAATAATTTGGTAGGTATCGTTCATTATAATTAATAATTATAAAATAATAAAAATAATATATAGATAAGTAAATGAGTACAGAAAATTTTTATCAAGTGTTGGGCGTCGATGAAAATGCAACACAAGACGAAATTAAAAAAGTCTATAAAGAATTATCTAAAATACATCATCCTGATAAAGGAGGTTCTGAAGAAGATTTTAAAAAAATATCCGAAGCGTATAACACGTTAGGCGATGAGAATAAGAGAAGACAATACGATAACCAAAAAAGTAACCCATTCGGAGGTTTTGGCGGTGGAAACCCTTTTGAAGATTTCTTTAATTCTGGATACCAACCAAGAAGAAGAACCTCACCTGATAGTGTTATCGATATAACTATCGGTACATTAGAATCATTTAATGGGTCCGATAAGACCATTACATATAGTCGAAAACACGGTTGCACTACTTGTAATGGTACCGGTGGCGATAAGAAAACATGTGTTAAATGTAATGGGGGTGGATATACTACTGTGACGGTGGGAACAGGTTTGTTTACCCAAGTGTTCAGACAACCATGTAATGACTGTAGAGGTGAAGGACAAACGTTTAAAACAAGGTGTGGAGTTTGTAACGGTAGCGCGACAATGCCCGACATAGAAATTATTAAAATAAAATTACCTCACGGAGTTGATGACGGGCAATTTTTCAAGATGCAAGGTAAGGGAGACTACAATAATGGTGTTTATGGTAATTTAGTTATCCGAGTTAAAATGGCCCCCGAAAGTAACTTTGAAAAGAGTGAAAATGATTTGGTGTATAACGCGTTTTTAACTTTGGAGGATTTAACCAAGGACAATTTAGAAATACCTCATCCATCGGGAAACATATCAATTAAGATACCCGAAGATTTTGATACGTCAAAACCCTTAAGAGTTAAATCAAAAGGGTTTAAAAGTAATGGTGTTGGGGATTTGTTTGTTAAGTTATTCGTAAAGTTTAAACGGTCTAAAAATTAGACATAATTTCACCAAATAATTTAACCGTACCGTAAATTGCTGCGAATAGAATATAGAATGATACTATAATCATTGACCAGTGTGTACCTGATAATCCTTTTTTACATGTCTTACAATCTTCTTTATTTTCCATTTGTGTCTTTTTTTATAATGATATGGGATATTTGGAATTTTATCAATAAATTTGTCAGAATTATTTACTTTCTAACGCACTTTTCTTATCTTTCAGTATATTTATAGAATATATGACAACAAAAGGAAGACCTTATAAAGACGAGAAAGATAAAAAAGTAAAATACGGTATTAGTATTGACCGTTATCTTTTTGATAAAATGAAGAACGAAGAGGTTAGTATCTCTAAGTTTATACAGAAGTTAGTAAAAGAATATTATGATGGGAAAAATATGTAGTAAATGTTGTGTTGATAAAGAATTAGAAGACGGTATTGAATAACAAATAAATTAAACAAACAATAAAATAATATAAATTATGAAAAGAATACACGTAAAATTTATCAAATGGTTATCAAACCGTTTTGGATATAAAATAATAATGTTAAAGGCTGGAAATGGAACAACAACCATTGAAGGAGATAGAGAAGTAATGAAATATATGGATATTTCAGGATATTTTTTTAAAAAAGAACCGTTAAAAAGATGAAAAAACAATTTACTGACGGTATGTCTTGGAATAATTGGGGTGAGTGGCATATTGACCATATAAAACCTGTTTCAAGTTTTGATAAATCAGAAAAAATGTTTATAATTAATTCATTAGATAATTTACAACCATTATGGACGGTGGATAATTTAAAAAAATCAAATAAAATAATAAATTAAAATAGAAATTATGTTATCCTACATTGGTGGCAAGAGCCGCATAGCTCCAAGATTAATAATACCAAACATCCCAACGGATATAGAAGAATTTGTTGAGGTTTTCGGTGGAATGTTTTGGACATTTTTTAGTATGGACCTAAAACAGTTCCTCAACCTAAAGAAAGTTGTTTACAACGACTTTAATCCATTAAATTATAACCTATTTAAGTGTATTCAAAACCCAACGGAGTTATTGAAGGCAATCAACTCAATTGATTGTCAAAAATTTGGTGAGGTACCAACCCCACCATTATATAAAGAACAATTTATCAGGTTCCAAGTTGAAATATTTAATGAAGGTTTCAGCGTAGAACCTGGCGATTATGAAGTTGCTGCAAAATATGTTTACGTTTTAACCCAAGTGTTCAGTGGGTCAAAACCTGAGACAAGTTCATTTATAGACCTTAAAGGAAAGTATAAATCAAAATATCTAACATTTAGAGACAAATTATCAAAACCGGATTGGATAGAGCATTTTTTAAAGATAACTCACGTTGAGAATATGGATTTTGCTGACGTTATTAAAAAATATGACTCACCAACAACTTATTTTTATGTTGACCCGCCGTATTGGAAAACGGAAAATTACTACTCAAACCACGATTTTGATAGAAACGACCATGAAAGATTGGCAATTTGTTTAAAAGATATAAAAGGGAGATTTTCGTTATCTTATTATGATTTTCCACTCTTATCTGAATGGTTCCCTAAAAACCAATATAAGTGGGAAAAAAAGGAATTTGCTAAGGCCGCGGCAGCAAAAAAAGGTAAAGCCCAAACCATGGGAGAAGAACTTTTAATAATGAACTATTAAAAAATTGAATTATTCCTTTTCACTGAATATTTATATAATAAAAAAACTGTAAAATGAGAATTACGACACTATTATCTAGATTAATCTTGGAACAATCAAGATTCCAAATATTATTTGACAAAATGGTTAAACCGCCTGTTAGTCTTGATAAGAAAAAGACTAAAGCGAAAGGTTTAATGGATTTCGAAACATTAAAAAAAATTATATTTGCTGACCCAACAACTAAGGGTCCTGAAGGATTTAACGTTGATGGTGCGACAGAAAATGATATGGAGACTGTTAAAGTTGGAAAATACGCTCAATGGTTATTGAAAAACTTTGTTAATCCTAGTATGTCTGAATTAGAATTACCTGCGGACCAAGAAATTGACCGTACAAGTAAATCGTATAAAAAGGCTACGATGGAATTCAAAAGATTGTTCCTTGAGGATTTATATAAGACTACTGATGATTTGAAAAAATTCGAAAGGGCTAAAACATATCTTCCACAAGAACAAAGGGATATTAATAGGTTTACGCCAAGAACTTTATTTGATACGTTATCTAACTTCCAAATCCCCGAAAAGAAAAAGGCGGAGATGGAGAAAAAAGAGGCTAAGAAATCGAGAGAAGGCTTCAATCACGCAGGTGGTGAAATTATTTATGAAGGACCTAAGTGGACAATGATTCGTATTAAAGACCAAGGTGAAGTTGGTAAAGACGCGGCAATTTATTATGGTGGGTTCCACGAATATGAGAAAGGGGAATCAAGATGGTGTACATCATCACCAGGATTATCTTATTTCAATGGGTATATTAAAGATGGTCCGTTATATGTTATATTCCCTAATGATGATAAAGGTAAAGTAGGTAAGAAAACAGGGTTACCTGAAGAACGATACCAATTCCACTTTCCGTCAAATCAATATATGGATAGACATGATAGACAAGTGAATCTTGTTGAGTACTTAAATGGGCCTATGTCGGATTTAAAAAACTTCTTTAAACCTGAGTTCGCAAAAGGTTTGGTTAACAAGGGCGGTAATAAAGTTGAAATTAACTATCCTGACAGTTCGGCAGGTAAATTCGTTGCGTTATACGGATTTGATGATTTATTTGAAAGTTTACCTCAAGATATTGAACATTTATTAATTAATAATAAATCTAAAGAAGATATTGCGTTAGTTGTACCTGAATCATTAGGTCGATTCACATCATTACAAGCATTGTTATTACAAAATATCGTTAAGTCATTACCTGAAAGTATTGGTAAGTTGACTAACTTAAATTTCTTAGCGTTACCTAATAACAAGCACTTAGTTTCATTACCTGTCGGAATTGGTAATATTTCTGGATTAGCTTTCATTAACTTGAAAGACAGTAATCCTAATGTTAAAATACCGCCAGCATTACAAGAAAAATTAAGTAATGAAGGTAATGGGTTTTATTATGTAAATTAATTTTAGTACCTTTGTAAAAAAATAGTGCTATGAGTGATGTTGATGTTGACATATATATAAATCAATTAATAAGTTTTTTCAATAAGAATCCTAACGATTTAATTGACCTTATTGGTGATTTACTGAAAGAGTCTTTTTACAAAAAAGTTAGGGAACAATGTATCAAGAATAGTGAAGTTGGTGATGAAGTTTCATTAACTCAGAAACAGATTATTGATATTGTTGTTGAACTTAAAAAAGTTAAGTCAATTGAGTATGATAAATCCAAATTATATAGTATCGTACAAGAAACCAAATTCGGTTCAATTTTTTTAAATTAGTTTTGTTTTATTCAAAAATTAGTGTATCTTTGTATTCTAATATTAAAACAGAAACATATGATGACTATTGAAGAAATTAAATCTACCGCACCTGCAATCTTTGCAACTAAACCATCGCCTAAAATGTCCGACAAGTACGTGTTTGTACCTACTATGGATATCTTGGATAATTTCCAAAAACAAGGGTGGGAACTTTCATCTGTAAAACAAACTGGACTTGGGGTTCACGGTGTTCACGAACTAAGACTTCGTAATGGGGGACTTCCAAAGGTTGGAGACTGTTTGGTTGAGGCAATCATCCGTAATTCACATAATGGTATGGCGACTTTCTCGGTGAGTGCTGGTCTTCATAGATTGGTTTGTAGTAACGGTTTAACTGTTCCTACGTCACTTTCAGAATCATTTAACCTTAGGCACCAAAGATTTGATTTGGATGAGGTAAAACAACTTACAGAGAGTTTTGCGGAACGTTTACCTATTATCCAATCATCTGTTGACCGAATGATGACTAAGGTGTTAACTACACCTGAAAAAATCCAATTTGTTAAACAAGCTATTAACACTCGTTGGAAAACAGGTACAGTTCCGGCAACTTTAGATGTCATGGCAATCATGTATCCTAAACGAGAAGAGGATAAAAAGAACGACCTATGGACAGTGTTCAATGTGGTTCAGGAGAACTTTATTCGTGGAGGACTTGAGTATACCTCATCTCGTGGTCGTAAGACTTCCTCGAAAGGATTAAAGAGTATCATGGCGGTTAACCAAGTGAATACTAAACTTTGGGATTTAGCAGAACAGTTTTCATACTAACAAAAGGAGGGGAGTTTCCCCTCCATTTTACAATTAACTATGGCGGAGATATATAAGTTTACTAAATCTAAATATACCACAAATATTTTTAAATCCCATAATGAGTTCAACGGAAACCTTGTACGGTTACTTGGTCGGTATCATGAGACTGAAGAGTTTAGTGTTGAGAATGAAGATAACCTTTTTGGTGTTAAAATGAGCAACAGTGAGATGTATAGTTCAAAACATCCTAAATGGACTATTGATAAATCATTATACACTGAGGAAGATTTTGTTGAAAACTATGGTAATCCGATGGCGTCTGTTATGATTTATCGACCAACAGTTGTTGTGACTAAGGACGATAAGAAAGTTGCAATTAAGTTTTTTGAATACCAAAGAAGTCGGGTACAAGGTAAATCTTATTTCAGGGTGACGACCAAAGTACAGTACATAACGTTCAATTACATAACCCATTCCTTATACTCTGGATATATTACTAATTACCATAAGAAAAGGAAATTTACTAAAAGAGTTAAACGTAATTGTTTCTATGACGATTCTCTTAATAGGATGTCAAGTATATTATTTGCGACGGTTAGAATTGTCTTAGAAAAGACTCCTGAACTATTAATCAACAATACTGTTGTAAATGATGTTATAGGACATTTCATTGACAACATCCCTAATACTGAAAAATATGTACTGAACACTCCTACTGAGGTTTTATTTAAACTATATTTGGACGGGCATAAAATAAAGTCCCCAAATAATTGGAGTACATTTATTAACATTTACCCCCAACCTAAAAAGAAAGATTATGTTAAACATAAATTGAAATTTATGGATGCGTTTATGTTTGTTCATGGACTACAGGGTGATAAGATTAAGCGAGTATTACATAAGGTCACCAACATTAGAGGATTGGATTTTTTCAAGTTCACCAATGATTTTTTTGGTAAGGAATTCATTGCGTCCCAAGACGACAAATTAATTCAAGATATTTTTGAATGTAATTTATATATTAATGGAGGAATGACGGGGTACATAAAAGATTTATCTAAGAAAGAGAAAAATAATTCTTTTGAGGTGTTTAAACAAGTCCTACGTGGTGATGTGGATATAAACACATACTATGACCATTTCAGAATGATAGACCAATTACGTCAATTTGAACCTGTTAAATGGGACTCCAAGGACTACGATAGTTTTACGAATGAACATATGGTTTTGAGTGATAAGGTTTCTTTTTATACTAAAGGAACATTCGAAAGAATATATGGTAAGGAGTTTACAAATAGAATACAAGAACCTCTTAATATTGATGGAACGACTTACTACCCAATATTGTTAAAAACGTCTGACGAGTATAATATGGAATCCTTCATACAATCTAATTGTGTAAAAACATATGTTGACACGGCTCCGTCACTAATTATTTCTTTTAGAGAGGGTAGTCAAGATTCTAAAGTAAGGGCGACTATTGAATTTACTATTTCTGAGGAGAATAAACTATTTAAATTAAAACGAGCGCAAACTTTGGGTAGGTTTAATAAAAGATTGGATGATGAATGGAAAAAACCTTTAATGATGTTGGATTTAAAAATAAGTAAATTAATGTCGGCCAAATTATTTGAATTGCCTGGTGTGATTTTAAAAATTGGTTATAAGGAATTTAAGTCGGGGTCACATTTTGTTGATAAACCATATTATGTTCATGGACCAATGAATACGACTCAGTCATTAAAAGTGTTGACTTGGGAGGACCCAAGAATAAACAACAGACCGACTAGTAATTATGGTAACCTACCATTTCCAGAAATTTTGGAGGAACCTTTACCTTTATTAGAAAACGATTTAAATTAATAATATGGAAAATATACCAAAACATTGTATTGATATTTTTATAGATAAGTTTAAATCTTATCCCTCGGTTATTGAATTTAACCCAAATAAGACTAAAGAGTCTATCAATAAATTCTTAAGTAAGTCTGAGTTAGTTTGGATTAACGAATTTATTACAGATGACGGTAAAAAAAATACTATAGAAAAATTTGTAATCTACGATTCAACAGGAATCATGATATATATAAATGAAGAGTTAACTCTATTTATCTTAACCACAATCGATAGATATGAAGTGGCGGAATTCTCAATACAAACATTAAAAAGATTAAAATAAAGTTATGGAAATTACACAAGAATTATTACAGGAAAAAATTGACAATGGAGAAAAATTAATTGTTGATTTTTGGGGTACGTGGTGCCGACCCTGCAACGCAATGAAACCAGTTTTTGATAAAGTTTCTGAGGAGGTTAAAAAAGAAAACTCGGAGGTTCAATTATATACGATGGATATTGATAGAAATAGAGAATTAGTGTCACAATTAGGTATTCGGTCAATCCCCACTATAAAATCATTTTCAGGTGGTAAAGAAGTTCATTCTCAATCAGGTATTCAAATGGAGTATCAAATTAAACAATTAGTAAATAATTTAATAAATGGATAATTTAGTAATATTATATACCATGAAAGGGTGTCACTTTTGTGATATGATGAAAAAACAATTAGTTGATGAGAACATTGAATATTATGAGCGTGATATTAATAAGCATGAAAAAGAACATAATTTATTTGTTGAAATAACGGGTAGTGATTATGTTCCTGCTTTTATGATTGTTGAGGACCACGAGAGTGAAAACCCAACATCACACGTCTTCGTTCCCGATAAACACTTCAATGAAATCACTGAAGGGGTTGAGATTATTAAGAAATATATGTTGTAACTTTTTAAATAATTAAGATGAACCTTAATTTCAATAAAGACGGTGTTACCCACACACCATTAAATAAATGGGAATTATCCGATGGGAGTTTTTTGGTTATTTATCAAGGTAGTCGAGGTGACAACCCTGAGTTAGATTTTATTATCAAATATAAATCAACTAAGATAAAATCACGTTTACGTGCGCCATCTCATACACATTGGATTGTTGACCTAATCATTAAGTCAGAATATTCTCCTAGTGACATCTCCAATTACATTAAAGAATGGATTGAGATTTATGATAAGATTGAACCATTCTCAACTAAAGAAGAACGTAATAATTATAAACTTCTTTATAACGAATACTTTACCGAGAAGTATGACTTATTAGATAATACAGGTGCGTTTAGTATAGAATTCTTATCAGGATTAATGGAGTTGTTCATCAAGTGTGAGAAACAAACTAAAAATGCTTTTATGTTTAAAAATCTATTAAACTTGATGAAGGAATATTGTGATGGGACTAAGGACTTCTATCAGGTTATTTCTTATTCTAAACGAGTTTAAAATAATATTATATCTGAACTCCTATCTTTAACCAACCATGGTTTAGAGGATAACTGATTGTCAATCTCGGTACTTAGATTATAGTTTTCTAAAAACTTACTTTGGAATTTCCCAAGATTAAAATCAAATACGTCTAAGATTAATGATTTAACTTTTTCTTTACTATAGATTGAGTTTGAATTAACTGAAATGGTTAAATCTTCCTTATCATCTTTTTGTTTTGTAATCATAAATTCTAATCTGTCTGTAACTAATGGGGTGAACAGGTGATTAGAAACATATTCAGAATAATATAAATCTAACCTACCCATATTCAAACTGTACCCGTATGGAAATTCTGACGATACAGACATGAATTCTGTGGTGTTATATGTGTTTAGGTTTGTATAGTTATAAGGATAATCGAACTCTAACTCAAGTCGGTTAGTATAGTTAATTGAGTTAAGGTGACTTTGTTGGTAACGACCTCTTAAATCACTTCTTAGTTCATTAATCGTGTGTTGATGGTATAATGGTCTCTCACTATTATAAAGGTCGAAATAGTAATCTAATTGACCAATAGGTTGTTTGTATTCAATGATGTCGATAAGGTTAATCTGTTTAACTCCTAAAGAAGTTAAAACCTCTTTATTTTCTTTGTAAAAAGATTCTTTGATTACCGATAAGTCTAATACTTTATCTGAGTCGGTATTACCATTAACAACGTAAAATGTTTTAAAGTCGGTGACCTGTAATCGAGTTGTTTGTGATTTATCTATTTGATTTAGAATGTAATCGGCTAATTTGTTAACAATACCTCTTCTTGAATTTGGATTAATATATCTCATACACATTTGTTATGTGAAATTGATAGTTAAAAAAACAAGAATGTTAAATAGAAGATAAAAAAAAAGAGGGATAGACCCTATTCAATTCTGACAATGTAACACGATTACTTCTTATTGTAATACTTCTCAACTACTTTCTTGATTGACTCTTGAATAGTAGGAGATTTAACTTGTTGAGCTTGGCTAGATTGAGCACTTTGTGCTGGTTGAGCCTGAGTTCCATTATTTTTGTTTTTACATCCACAACTCATGGTAAAATATTTTTAAAGGTTTATTTTTAGTTTTATTATATAGATAAATATCCCCAATAATCTTAATTTGTAAATAAAATCAATTATTTTATTTCTTACGAGGTATTTATTAATATGAGAAAAAAAATCATACTAACTGAAAGTAAACTACGTAATCTAGTTAGGAATATAATTGAACAAGTTGAAGACGAGTTTTATAAAATAAGTCCTGAAGAGTATTTGGAGTTAATGAAGTTATCTGGATATCATGGTAAAGGAATTAGTAAGTTACCAAAGTTTCAAGGTAAACCATTATGGATAACTGGTGATTTAAAAATTAATGGCACACCAACGGATTCCTTAGGTAATGTTGGTTATGTTGATGGTAGATTAGATATTTCTAACACAAATGTGTCAGATATTTCAGGTATAAAGGTAAAAGGTTATGTGTGGGATGGTAACACACC
>Ga0181347_1000155_pt1 | contig 22383 bp, 30 predicted proteins | sample Su13VDMM110SN_FD_130102 | JGI IMG/M metagenome (GOLD analysis project Ga0181347, IMG submission 130102) | Freshwater viral communities from Lake Michigan, USA - Su13.VD.MM110.S.N | ecosystem: Environmental > Aquatic > Freshwater > Lake | place: USA: Michigan | collected 2013-07-16
CTCAGCTCGTCCTCGTGGCTCGACCCCGAAGCGTCCAGGCCGCCGTAGGCGCCCGGCTTCGCGTCGCAGTACCGCTTGGCAAAGGCGCTGAAGCCGCCCCAGCCCCAGGGCTCCAGCAGGTCAAGCTGCGCCCACAGGTCGCGCGTCCGGTCGTCTACCGGCGTGGCCGTGGTGCTCAGCCGGTAGCCCGCGGCCTTGCTCAGCCTCGACACGCTCTCCGCCACGTTGCCGGCGGGCACCAGGCCGACGAAGGCCCCCGACACTTCGCGGTCAGGCACGACCTTACCCCGCCGGGCGATCACGTCGGCCTCAGCCTTTGCGAAGCCGGGATCGTCCTTTTCGGGCATCTGTACGACGCCCCAACGATCCTTCGACTTGCCCTTTTGGCTCTCGTCCAGCACCAGCAGGCCGCGGACCGCGGGGTGCATGCCGCCAGGGTCGCGGATCTCCAGCCAATCGGCCAAAAGCGGCTGCAGCTCGTCTACCCAATCGGGCAGGCTCTCCCAGCCCACCACCACCACCGGCCGCTGGTTCTGGTCGTCGCACCACGCCAGATAGGCGCGGAAGCTCGGCCAGCGGTCCTTTTTGCGGACCTCGCCCGCGGGCTTGAGCGCGAAGGGCAGGATCGACGTGAAGCGCTCGACCTCGCGGGCGTACTGCGTCCGCGTGCTGGCCCTCGTGACGATGACCGCGGGGTGATCCGCCGGGAATGACGTGATCCAGGCTATCGCCGTCCACGTTTTGCCGCTGCCGGTCGGGTGCCGGAGCATCGCCCCGCGCCGCGCCGCGGCCCAGGCCAGCCCGTCGCGCTGATGGGGCATCGGCCAGGTGTCCCGGTAGGCGGGCAGCAGCTCGCCCCGGCTCAGCCGCTCGCGGATCTCCTCGTCGGGCGCGCCGCCCCCTGGCGTCGGTAGATCGGGCGGGCAGCTCGTGACCTGAAGCCAGCCGCCGGCCGCAGTCACGCCCCGGATCAGCGCGGGGATCCCGTGCCACGCCACGCGGGCGGTTAGGCCGCTCGGGGTCCAGCGCCCCCGCCCGCCCGCGACACCGGGCAGCACGCGCAGCAGCTCCGACAGGGCCTCGCCGTCCTGGCCGCCGATCCGTACCCCGATCAAAAAAGTGTCGTCCATGCGGCCCCCTTCGGGGCCTCCTTAGCCGGGTCGGCGCGAGGGGGGTAGCCGCCGAGTCATGTTTCGGGGTATGCGGGCGGGACTGGAGGCGCCCTTGATCACCGACGCGCAAGCCCTGGCCGCCGTGCCCCCCGCGGGGTGGCTGCATGAGTACGTCAAACACGCGACAAAGCAGACCACGGCGCCCATCTGCTACCACGTCGCGGTCGGGCTTTGCTGCCTCGCGGTCACGACGCCCACCGACTACCGCTCGCGGTACGCGGGCCCCCTTCATGCCAACCTCTACGCGCTGCTCGTCGGCCGCTCGGGCGAGGACCAGAAAAGCAGCGCCCTCGGCGTAGGACGCCGCCTGCTCTACGCTGCGGACAGCTCGCTGATCGGTAAGATCCCCGGCTCGTGGGAGGGTCTGATCGACGCCTTGAGCGACCAGCCCCGGCAGATGTTGATCTGGTCGGAGTTTGGCGATCTCCTCGCTCGCTCACAGAATCCGGGGTACTTCGCCCCGATGAAGACGACGCTGACGGATCTTTGGGACTGTCTCGACGACGAAACGACCGTCCTGACCCCGGCCGGCTGGCGCGGGATCGATCACGTCGGTCGCTTCGATCGCGTGGCGGCCTGGGACCGGGAGGCGAACCGGATTGTGTGGCAGGCGCCCACGGCGCAGCGCGCGCGGCCGCTTCGGGCCGGCGAGCGCATGATCGCCTTCCGCAACGGGGTGATCGACCTGCGCGTGAGCGAGGGCCACCGGATCTACTACGGAGCCGGCAAGGGCCCCGCCATGCCTGCCGCCGAGCACCAGCACAGCGCGACCGCGGGCGAGCTGACCGCACGGCGCGGCGCCCTGCGCCTGCCGCTCAGCGCCGGGGGAATGGAGCCGGCGGAGCCGATCGCGCTCGACCCGGAGCACCTGCAGCTCCTCGGCTGGGCGCTGGCGCTCGGGCAGGTCCACGCCCTGTCGCCGCACCTGCTCCGGGTCGCGTGCCCCCGCTCGGCCCGCGCGCCGCACCTGCTCCGGCTTTGCCTCGCGCACGGCTGGGCGCTCGCCGCCGAGCAGAAGACCGCGCGGGCCCATGTCCTGCACCTGCGCCTCGACGGGGATGGCGAGCTTGGGGCCTACCTGCGCGCCGTGCTCGACCCCGCAACGCGCTTTGCCGCCCTGCAGCGCCTCGACCGGGCCCAGCTCGACGCCGTGCTCGTCGGCGCGTTCGACGCCGCCGGCACCGATGGGCGCTACGTCCGCCTCGCGGCGCCCGTGGCCGACGACCTGGCCGCCGTCGCGACGCTGCGCGGCCTGCACGCCACCACCACCCGGCGCGCCCTGGCCTCGCTGCTGCTGGTCCGGCCGAGGGCCACCGTGTCCCCCGAGCCCGGCAACGCGCAAAGCGCCGCCTTTGCGGAAGTACCCAGCCGGCCGGGAGAGCAGGTTTGGTGCCTGACGGTGCCCGCGGGAACGCTCGTCGTCCGGCGCGGCGGCAAGGTCGCGCTTGTCGGCAACTGCTCGCCCCAGGAGCGCGTCAAGGCGAAAAACGCGAAGACAGGCCCGACCTCGATTGAAGTACCGAACCCCCGGCTCAGCGTGATGGGCGGCTGCTCGATCCCCTACTTGGAGCAGCACACCAATATCCAAGACTGGACCGGCGGTTTCCTGGGTCGCTTCCTGTTCATGTACGGGCAGCGGGAGCGGATCGACCCCGACCCCGAGGGCGACGACACGATGCTCGCCCCGCTGGCCCAGCACCTCGCCGCGCGCGCCGCACAGACCGACGCCCAACCGTGCCGGGGCCTGTCGCCCGCGGCGAAGCAGATGTGGTCCGACTGGTTCTATGCGCTGGATAAACGCCCGATCCCCGACTTTATCGCCGGAGCGAAGACGCGGATCCCCACGATGGCGCGCAAGATCGCGATGCTGCTCGCCTGGGACTTCGGCACGTCCCTACAGGGTACGCCCTGGCACATCGGGGAAGTAGAACTCGCCTGGGCGCTTCGGATCGCGGAGCTTCACCTCTACAGCGTCGTCTGCCTCGCGGAGCGGATCGCGGAGCACCCCGAGGCCCGCTTGCGGCGCGACGTGCTGAACCAGATCAACGTCGGGGAGTACCGCAGCCTGTCCGACCTGCTGCGCCGCACCAAAATCACGCAGCGCAAGCTGAAAGAAGTGTTGGAAGGGCTCACCACCGATGGCAGCCTCACACAGCACGTCGTCCCCGCCGAGATCGGCGGCCCGTCCTGCGTGGTCTTCGTCCGCCACGCTTGACCCCGGCGCTGCCCCGGCGCGGCCCCGGCGCAGAAACGCCCCCCAGCGCGGGCCAGGGGGCGAAGGGGTCGTCGGTCGGGTCGGCTACAGGGCGGGCAAGCCGCCGCCGCGGCTGTTTCGTCTCCGCTCTTCCCAGCGTTTCGCCGCTGCCGCCAGGTTCGCCGCGGCCCAAACGTCCGCTTCCTTGCGCTTAGGCTCGGGCATCGACGCCAGGATCAACGCTTCCCATGCGTTTGTGTCTCGGATCCAGCGTTCCCCCTGGGCCCGGTCGGGGTCAAACCAAAAGGGCCGGGGTATCCTTGCGTCCTGCCACAGCTCGGGGGCAGTCCGCGCCGCCTCGCCCCTGGGTGCGCTCCACGGCGCGAGCACGTCCCGGTGCGGATTGAAGCGGTCCAGCACGCGCACCTCGTCGAACATGCCGCCCACCACGACCTCGCCGTAGTCGGGCTCGCCCACCCTCGCCGCGAATACGCACCGCCAACCCCAGGTTTTCGTCGGCTCGGCGGGCGGGCTGAGCCCGGCGCTTCGCGGCGCCTCCGCGATCCCCTCGCGCAGCTCCCACAGGGCCCAGCCCGCGCCGCTCATCGGGTGCCGCTCGGCCAGGACACCGACGCGCGCCGCCGCCAGTCGGCGTCGTTTTCGCTCCGGCTCGCGAGCGCGGGGTCCATCGGCGCCGCGGGCGCGGGGTCGGGGTCGGGCGTTAGATGGGTGCCCGCTTCCATCGCCCGCCGCATCCGAAGCTCCGCGCGCTCTTGGATCCCCGCGCGTAGCTGCTTCACCAGGCCGTCGATCTCGCGGCTCACCGCCGGCTCGGTGCGCGCGCGGATCACAGCGCGCACAGGGAGCGCGCGGGCACGGTCACCAGCGCGGCGATCTTGCGCCGGTCGTCGAAGGCACCGGGGCACGACGGGCGCCGAAAGGCCGCGCCGTAGCTCACGCCATAGGCGGTGTCTTGGCCGGCGAAGGCCGGCAGGGCCCAAAAGGCCGCGTCGCCCAACGGGCCCCGGCCGCGCTCGTACCGCGCGCCCACGGTGCCCACGTCGGTCTTTCCGTCGCGCCTGGACCGGCGAACGGGCTGATCCCGGCCGAACCGGGGCACGGCCAGCACGGGCAGCTCGGCCAGCTCGGCCAGCTCGACCGGCGCGGCCTCGATCTGCCCCTCATGGGGCGCGGGCGCGGGCGCGGGATCCGTCTGCTTCGTCTTCGTCTTCGGCTTCATTGGCTTTCACCCTCTCTGTTGTTTTTGGGGCAGACCCACCCGGATCGGCCCCGCTCGTGTCTGCTCAGCGCTCAGCGCCGCGGCATGGGGCGCCCGAGTATCTGCGCCAGCGCCGCCTCGTGCGCGACCTCGGCGCTGTGCTGCGCGAGGCCGGCACCCTGGCGCTCGACCGCGCTGCTGATCAGCTCGCGGTCCTGCAGGTGCCGGGCCCAGGCCAACCGGCCCGCGTCCAGGCGCGGCGCGGGGTGCAACGTCACCGCGCCGTCGATCGCCACCGCCCGCACACAGCCCGCCGCCGCCCGCTCAGCCTCGTCGGCCGGCGTCAGCTCATCGAGGCCCAGCGGGATCCCGCTGCGGGCCACCAGGGCGATCTCGTGCGCCGCGCCCACGCCCGCAGCGTCGCCCCGCTCCGCCGAGGCCGCGACGACGTGGCACAGCTCGCCGCCCGCCGGCCTCGTCACCACCACCACCACCACCACCAGATCCCCGCAGGCCCGGACGGTCCAGGCCTCGCGGCCCGTGGCGGTGCGGGCCACCAGCGCGGCGCCGTTGGCCGGCGGGTCGATGCCGGCCGGCAGCGCCGGATTGGCTGCAGCGTCGGCCTCTGCGACCGTCCGCACGCGCCAGCGCTCAAAGCTGGCAGCGGAGCCGCCCGCGCGGCGCACCTCGGCCTCATCGCCCGCGTGGGCGGCCCAGCCGTGCCCCAGCATGGCGCTGCGCCGCCAGAAGGCGACCAGGGCCGCGGGCGAGCGGCCGGCGCGGGCCGCGACCTTCCCCAGCTCGACCAGCACGGCCGACAGGGGCAGGGTCGCGCCCACCAGGGCGCTGACGCAGGAGGGCAGTAGGCAGGGGGCTTGTGGGTCCATCGGGCACCTCGTCGTGCGGGTCGATCGGGGCTTTGCCGCGGCTTCGCGGTCCTGCCCGACCTCCCCCGGCTAATCGGATCCGCCAGACCTGACCAGTAGCCCGCCTGTCTATTCCACGTCTGCGACCGGGATCCCGGCCGCGGCCCGCCGCTCGGCGCGCTTGGCCCGAGCCGCCTGCGCCTCCGCGACCTTCAGCCCGTACTCCAGCGGCAGGTTCTCCAGCAGCGCCCAGCCCGCCGCGGTCACGGCGAAGCCCACCAGCGAAGTACCAGGGCCCAGCGCGCTCAGCGCCCCCCGCTTGACGAAGCCCTTGGTCGCCAGGGCCTCGCCCCCCGGCCGGGTCACCCGCGGGGAGCCGGGATGCTGCGCCAGCAGCAGCAGCGATTCCACAGCGGTCGGGCTCAGCCCGCCGCGCGTGCGCTTCGGGCCGCCCATCGGCACGTCCTGGGGCTTAGCCGAGGCCTTCGCCGGGGCTTTCGCGCCCTTCGCGCCCTTCGCGCCCTTCGCCGGGGCCTTGCCCGGCTTCCCCTTCGCGGGGCTCATGCGGGATCCCCCGCGGCCTGCGGCTCGGCGGCCCTCCGCACGTCCGCCAGACGGGGCCGGCGCTCCCACGTCACCTCTTGGCCGAGCCTAAACTGTGACCAGCGCACCGCACGCCGACCAGACGCGCGCTCAAACGCCCGTACCTCGTCCTCGGTGCCCGCGCTCAGCTCGTGGTCCAGGCGCTCCAGGGCCCACAGCTCGCCCCGCGGGTGCAGCGCCACCAGCTCCACCAGCGCCCGATTGGCCGCCAGGCCCCGCGCGCGGTTCTCGCCCGCGTCCACCCCAAAAACGCCCCGGATCGAGCTATGCACCACGATCGGAGCATAGCCCCGGCTCGCGGCGATCCGCCCCAAGTCCTCCGCCCGACAGATGTTCTCGTGTACACCGTAGGCGCCAAACTCGGCATAGGGCGCCGCGATGTAGCAGGGGGGGAGCGACGTAGGGGCCGGCGCGGGCCCCTCGACCGGAGCCCCGACCGGAGGCTCGCCCTTGCCCTCCGCCCGCGCCCGAAGCTGCGGCACCAGCCGGCGAAGCTGCTCCAGCTCGACCCGCTGCTCTTCGTAGGCCTCGGACGCGGTGGCCTGCGCGACGCGGGCCCGCTCGACAAGCTGCGTGTAGCGGGCCGCGTCGATCTCCCAATCTTCATGCGCCTCCCGCCTGGCCGCCCGCTCGCGCCTGCGTAGCGCGTCCAGCGCGTCAATCCGCGTCAGCGCCTCGTCGGCGTGACCAGACAAAGCCTCGACCCCATCCATCTCAGCCACCCCGGTCAGCTCCCGGTAGCGGCTGATCTGCGCCTGCGCCTCGCCCAGCAGGTGCAGCACCGCCGCCCTCGCCCCCTTCCTCGCTGCCTTTCCGCTCTGCATCGTTCCCCCCTTCGCGCCCCTCGGCGCCGTGTGTGTGTGTTGTGTCGCCGGGGCTACTCTTCGCCGCCCCAACGGTAAACCCAAGTGACTTCTCGGCCGCGACGGCCGATGTCGCTTAGGTGGTAGCCGTAGCGCTCCGTCAGCTCGTCGATCTTGCCCTCTGTCGCCGAGTCGGAGCCCGTCGCCTCCAAGGTCAGCACGCCGTCACGGTCGAAGTGATAGGCCCCAACTAACCCAGCCGACACCAGCTCCTCCAGCCCCGCCGTCAGCCGGGCCGCGTCGCGCCTCTGCTCTTCGGTCATAGCCACCCCACACGCCCGAACGGGCCGAAAAAACAAGGCGCGCCGAGCCCGGCGGCGTCGTGGTGAAGAGGCGCCGGGCCGCCGGGGGATCAAGCCTTGTTGGCGCCGAGCACGCCGCGGCCCTTCCGCTCGGCGGTGCGGCTGCGCTCGATGTCCAGCACGGTACGCAAGCCGGCCAGGCAGCGGTCGTTGCTCTCGCAAGCGTGCGGCCCGGCCTGCAGGGCCTCGTAGCGGTCGATCAGGACGGCCAGGACCGCCGCGTGATTGAGGCCCGTCAGCTTCCCGTCGGTCCCGCGGGGGCCGTGCTGGAAGTACAGCTCGCCCACCTTCTCAATCACTTCGTCGCCGATCTGCATGACGTAGACGTGCGACGCGCCCGCCGCGTTGGGGTCGCGCTCGTCGCAGGTGATGGTGATGTCGGCCGAGCCAAACGGGTCGATGTGGTGGTGGATCAGGGGCATGGTGTCTCCGTGTGTGGGATCAGCGCCGAACCCGGCGGCGCGCTTGGTGGTGATGGGGCGCCGGGTCGCCCCGAAGCCTACGGCGCCAACGCCACAACGGATGGCTGAAGCGCGCAGATGTACGACCACCGGATCCGATTAGCAAGCTCTTCCGCGGCCAGGTCACGGTGCCAATGCGCGAGGACGCGCCGGGTCAGCTCGTGTTGTTGTGCGGTGACGGCGTAGCGCGCCTCCAGCCCCTGAAGCCAGCGCTGCGCCAGCGGCGCTTCGGTCGGCGGCGCTTCGGTCTGTGCCATACGGTCCCCCTCTGTCAGTGTACCGCGCAAGTAAGGCGGCCCTCATGGCCGCGCAAGGCGAAAATGTGCCGGGCGTTCTCGCGTTCGCGCGCGACGCCCCCCGGCCGGCGGCCTGTAGATTAGGATCAGGCGTTCGGATTGTCTCGCTTCAATGAGCGCCGCGGTAGGTGCCGCATCGGGCTTTCACCGATCGCCCCGGCGGGGCGGGCCTTGCGAAGCGGGCCTTAGCTCGGCTTCAGGCTGGCCTGGAACAGCTCGGCCAGCCGATCCGCGCCGTCTTGCCCGCCAAAGGCGTTGATCGTGCCTTCGATTCGGATCCGGCCCCCATCGGCGTAGACATCGCAGCCGAGGACAGCGGCGTTCATCCTCGCGGCGACCCCCGCCAACCGAGGCCGGTGGGGAAGGCCCGCCTTGCTTCGCAGGGCCTCGGGGCAGTCTACGGTCAGGCTCAGGTGTGTAGCGCGGGGCGTCGTGTTCATGGTCGGATCCGTTGGTGGTGGTGGGGGCGCCCAGGGGCTCAGTCGCGGATCTGCCACCCGCGGCTCTCGGCCGCTTGCCGCGCATCGGCCAGCGCGACGCTATCGAAGCCGTAGGGGCGCACCTCGCCGCTCCAGACCGTGCGGCCGTTGCGGGCCTTGATTCGGCCGCAGCAGCCGAAGGCACCGCCCACGCTCACCGAGGACACCGACACAAAGACGCCGGTGGCGGACATGACGTAGCGATCGGCGCGCTCGTGCCGCGAGCAGCACCGCCGCGCGGCCGCGTAGGTGCGATGGGCGATCCCGCAGGTGTCGCCGTTGCGGCCTTCGCAGGTGTAGATGGTCGAGCTGGTCAGGGTCGGCGTGGTGGGCGTGGCGTTCATGGGCAGGATCTCCAAAGTGAGGGGCGAAGGCAAAGAGCGGGGCGCTTGTCGGCGGCCCCGGCGCCGGGCGGGCTCAGCCGCTCAGACGGGTCCAGCGGGCGCGGGCGCTGCGGATCTGAGCCGGGGTCAGGTAGTGCCCGCGGGTGAAGTGTCGGGCGATGCTGTCCCACACCAGCACGTCGCCGTCATCGACGATCGCGCGGTCGATGGTCGCCGCCTGGGGCAGCGTGGCGGCGGGGTGGTGGAAGGCGTTGCGGACGTTGACGGTCTTGGTGGTCATGGTCGGTGTCTCCGGCGGTCGGTGGGCGGCGTCGGCGCCGCGTCGTTCTGACCCCCTCAGCCTATGCCAGTCTCCGGCCGGTGTCCAGCCTAACTCCCGCGAAAGTTATAAAGAAACCGACAACGCCCACCCGCTGCGGATCCTGATTCCGCCGTCCCACCGCACCGCTCGATGAGCGCCGCAGCTCGCGCCAGGTGCCCCGCGTAGGCCTCGGCGGCCGCCAGCAGCCGGGGCAGCGTCAGGGTGCCAGGCGCCCAGCGGGTGTCGGCGGACCGGCCGCGCAGGCGCCCGTCGAGGGCGAAGATCACGTCGTCGCCCGTCTCGCTGCTCATGCTCGCCCCCCGCCGGCCACGTCCCAGCCCTCGGCCGCCCACTCGGCCACCGGCCGGATAGGGCCCTCAGCCTTCCCTGTGCCGGTCGTACCCACCCGGTACGTCTGCGCCAACCCGAACGCGATCGTGTCGTGCGTCTTGGGATCGAGCGCCAAATCGACGGCATAGCCCATGTCCATAGGGCCCGGCCCGTGAATAGAAGTCCCTGGGCGGACCCTATGCAAGCGCTGCACCGCAGGGTGCTTCAGCTCGGCTCGCAGCCGGGCGACCTCGGCGCGCTCTTCGGCCAGCTCTTTGCGTGCCTGGTCCACGATGGCGCTCTTCAGCTCCAGCGCCGTAGCGCAGTCCGTAGTCATGCGTTTGTGCTGCTCGGTCATCTGGCGCACGTCGGCGCGGGCCCGCTTCGCGCAGTCGTCCTCCTCACGAACCAGCCCCAACCGGGCCGCCAACCCGTCCCGCTCCGCCCAGGCGTCGTCTCGCGCCTCGGTCATCCGGTGCAGCTCCCCGCGGGTCAGCTCCAGCCGGGCGACCAGCGCATCATGCTCCGCGACCGAACGGAGCGCCGCCGACGCGACCTTCTCCGCACGCTCCAAGGCGGCGTCGCGCCCCTGCAGGGCCGCGTCGCACTCCAGCCGGGCCGCGTCGCGCTCCGCTTCCGCCGCCACCAGCCGCGCCTCAAGCTGCCGCTCGATCTCCTCGTAGGCCGCGTCCCGGCCCGCTTCGGTAGCCTCAGCCCACCGGCTCAGCACGGCCGCTCCGCTCTCGCCGGGCGAGGCCCACAGGTGCCGGCTGTTGAGGGGCCGCGCCAGCGGCACGCGCTGAAAGCGGGCATCTGCGGCCAACATCTCGGCGTACTCCGCCACATGCCGAAACTCATCGCAAGGGGGCCACAGCTTGAACCTCTGCCCCTCAACGATCAGGTATCCGTCTACGATCACAGGCTTAGGTTCCATCCTCTCCCCCTGGGCTCTCCGCCCGTACCGCGCGATCTCGGCGCGGCTCCCGCACTACCTACCACACCAGACTGTCAGACGCTGCCCGCCGCGACGATCGCCGCCCAGCTCCACCCCGCAGCAGACAGCAGCAGCCCAGCCCAGCCCGCGGGCCCGAACGGGCACGGCGCCGCCGGCCTCACTCGGCCACCAGGGGCCACAGCAGCAGCCGGTCGTCTCGGATCAGCGTCTCGCGACGCCCGCGCACCCTCGGATCGGGCGCACACACCCACCACGTCCCCTCGGGTCCGACGATCGCGGGCCGAACGACCCGGACGCGCCGGGCCTTGGCGGGATCCGTGCGGAGCTGCCCCTTCGCTATGCCGGGCGGGCTCAAGGCAGCACCCCGGCGGGCTGCTCGGCCGCCTGCTCGCCGTCTACGCAGCGCTCATCCTCGGCCGCCTGCTCGCCGCAGTCATCCCCCGTCAGCCTCAGGCCCGCGGTGTGCCGCTCGACTACGCCCCCCGCCGTCACCGCCGCACCGCGTCGATGAGCGTGCGGCCCAGGTAGAGCGCTGCGCCGCCGGGCATCTTCGCCCACCACCCATAGATCGCCGCGCCCGCCCCCGCGAAGTCACGGCCGAGCACGATAGCGGCCTCGGGGTAGCGCTCCTGCAGCAGCTCGCGCGACCAAGCGGCGAGCTTGCGCGCGGCGCTCTCCCGGCTCGTGTAGACCCTCACGCCGTCCGCCGACGCCACCACCTCGGGCGGGCCGAAGTGCTGCACCGCCGCGCCCGAAGCGTCGCGGCCCCAGCAGGTCACGGTCAGGCCGTTGCGTCGGCCGACCAGATACCCGCCAAGCGCGGGCAGCATGATCATGGTGGGGGGGCTGGTTTCGTTCGCGGGCATGTCTGCTCCTGGGTCGGTGTTCGGGCTTGAGCGCCCCGCCGGATCTGCCCCGGCGGGCCTGGCACCCCTCAACGCTTCGCCCGTGGGCCGGGGGGCGAGTCCCCCGTCGAGCCGGTCAGCTCGCCAGCGGCGCCACCGCCAGCAGCGCCAGCGCGCCGTCGATCTGTGCCATTTTGAGGCGGGGCACGTCCGCAGCGCGCACCGCGACGGCGCCGTGGACCCCAGCCCCGGCCACCCAAGCTGCGGCCATGCGCTCGGCCGTCTCGCGCGTCAGGTAGAGCGCGCCGACAAACCCGCCGGCCTCGGGCGGATCCAGGGGGATCGCCTGCATCCCCCGCGAACCGCCGGGCGCGGGGCCCACGGCCAGCCCGTCGCAGTAGACGATCCATTGGTGGCCGATCAGCGCGTTGGAGGGCGGCGCGGCGAGAGCAGCGGCCCAGGCGGCGCGCTCCGCGGTCAGGTCTGCGGTCAGGCTGGCGATGGTAGGGGTAGGGGCGTCGGTCATGGTCGGATCCTCGTGGTGGTCTTGTCGGTGGTCGGTGGTCGGGCCGCCCCTTGGGGCCGGGCGGCCGGGGCCCTGCAGGTCAGCGGCCGGCGATCCAAGCGGCGGCCTCGGCCTCGTTGGCGCCGATCCACTGGGCCATGCCGCCCACGCTGTAGAACCACCAGCCGCGGTGGCCGGAGGTGGTGCGCCAGATGATCATCGATCCTGGGCTCTTCGCCGAAGACAGGTCGTTCAGGCGGGTGGTCGCGGTGGGCTTGGTGGCTCCTACGAATGGTCGGAAGGTTCAGCGGGACGGAAACGACTACGCGAGGCAGCGGAACAGCTCGTTGTCCGCGACATAGGGCCCCGAGTCCGCGCCGGCGCAGCGCACGAAGCGCACCAGACCGGCGTTCTCAGCGGCGGCCAAATCGGCCTCAAGGCCGGCGCAGCGGGCCTGGGTGCGGCTGAACACACTGAATGCAAAGCGGGCGAGAAGGCGATCGTGGCTGGTCATGGTGGCTCCGGTGGGGCGCTGGGCCCGGTGGTGTCGGGCGCGGCGCCCGGTGACCCCATGGGTTTATGCCCCTCTCCGGTCGTGGTCAACCCAACCCGAGAAGAAAGTTATAAAGAAAGGGAAAGAGTCGAGCCCGCGCCCATTCTCGCCGCCAACTATTCGATCACCCCGGCCCGCCGAGCCTGCGTGATCTGGCGCAAGCCCCGCTCAAGGGGCGACAGGGCGCCCAGCTTCGACCAGCGCCGAGCTGCCTGCGCGCCCGCCGCCCGCACGCCGCCCGGCGCGCCCGGCAGGAGCGGCTGCCCTTCGGCCCAGCCCCGCGGCGCGCTCCACTCCGCCCGCAGCGTCTCCAGCGCGGCCAGCTCGCTGGGCGTCAGGGCCCAGGCCACGGGCGAGATCGGGTCGGGCCAGCTCCCCGCAGCCAGGAGCGGCAGGACGCGCCCCAGGGCCGCCAGGGCTGACAGCGCCGCGGGCGGGGGCTCCCCGGTCGGCCGGGCGCCGGGGAAGGCCGGCAGCGCGGCCCAGCCCTGCGCGTCGCCCCAGGCCCGGTACTGCGCCCACGCCGAGGCGTAGGGGCCCCGCAGGCCGGGGAAGGCCAGGAACCAGGCGCGTAGCCCCTCGGCGGTGAGGACGCGCGCGCCGTCCGGGTCGATCTGCCCGGCCTCGCGGAAAAGGCGGCGGACAAGGCTCGTGTAGGTCGCGACCGCGGGCGCGCTCAGGTTCCGCGCGAGCATCCAGTCGCGGAAGGGATGCAGCGGATCGGCGGGCTTCGGGGGCTTTTCGGTCTTCGGGGGCGTGGTGGGCGTGGTGGGCATGGTGGGCCTGCTCCGGGTGGGTGGCGCGGCGACCTAACAGGCGGCAGATAAAGCGGCGCGATCGGCGGGGACTTTATTGTAAATCGCTCTCGACAAATCTCCCCTAACACAACACCTCGGATTGCCCCTCCCGGCTAATATATGGCTACTATAATATAAAGAAAACCAGTCTATATAGAGAGTATAAGGAGGCAGTTACATTACAGTAGGGGGAGAATCGGGGTGGAAGTGTTAGGGAGACTTTGCTGACAGCGATTTACTATACAGTCACCGCGCTCCTATACAGCCCAAGCCCCGGACAGACCGCCCGTAGCCCAGCCCCGAAGCAGGACGCCCCGCCGCTCTTTGCCGCCGCGTACCTGCCTGCGCTACGCTGTCCACGAGGTGACCGTGGCGAGCTTCCCCGCAGGCGTGACAGGACACAGCGGCGTCGTGCTGGGCGACCACCAGATCCAAGGCCTCATCGCGCTCCGGGCCGCCGTGCCGGCCAGCGTGCGGATCTACGTCACCAGCGGCACCCGAACGGCCCGCGCCCAGGCCTCGGCCCTCAAGACCAAGCGCGATCTGGGCGACGACCTTCACGCGCTCTACCGGGCCGACGACATCGTGGACGCGATCTTGGCCGTACCGAACACCGTCGAGGCGATGGCCGCGGTGATCCAGAAGTACGCCGACGCCGGGCGCTACATGAGCGGCCACCAGCGAGGCGGCGCCGTTGACGTGCGAAACAAAGACATAAGCCAGGAAGATCAACAGCTTATCGTCAATGCGGCAAAGGCCCTTGGCTTCAAGCCCATCGTAGAGAGTAAGCCGCCCCACATACATATCGAAATGGTAACAGTAGGGGGCCGGGCGGCTAATCAAGCGCTTACCGTCGTGCAGTCCGGCGCGGCACAAGCCCAGGCCGCGATAGATGCCGCGGCGCGTCGCGCGGCTGCTGCGCTCTACCAGCGGCGCGTGTTACTGTGGACTGCGGGTGCGGTAGGTACTGCCGCCCTGGTCCTCGCTTTTGTGGCGCTGAGACGGCGGAGGTAGGTATGGCCGACTGTGGATGCAACGGGGCGCCGAAAGGCTACGGCGACGCTTTCAGCGGCGCTTTCGGCCGCGCGCCGGTGCGAGATCGGCGCACCCGCCGGCTCCAGAAGGTGCAAGCGGGAACCGGCAAGGCCAAGGGCGTCCAGCTCGCCGCCACGCTCGCCGCTGCGATGCACACGGCGCTGCGCGGCCAGCCCTGGTCCGGCGGCGCCCGCGTCGCTGCCAAGGCTCGCGCCCAGGCGGCGGTCCGGCCGCAGCTTGCCCAGCTTCGCGCCGATCCCGACCCGACGCGCAGGCTCACCCGCGCCGTGCAGCTTGCCATGAGCGCGCTGGGCAGCTCGCCGTCCGAAACCGCGCTCGCCGTGCAGTACGTCCTGGCCCGCAGCCGGGGCCAGACCCGCGCGACGCCCCGCGAATACCTGGCCGCCATGCGCGGTGGCATGTCTTCGGGCGGCGGCATGTCTTCGGGCGGCGGCTTCAGCTCCGGCGCAGCCTCGCGGCTCCCCCTCGGCGTCCAGGGCGTCCCGCGCTCCGGCGGGCTGCGCCAGGGCCCCGGCGTGGTGGGCCTGCTCCCGCGCGCGGGGCTGCCTGGCAGCGTGGCGCGCTTCGACCCGAGCGCCCGCACCATCCCCGCCCCGGCCGGCTTCACGCGGCGCCAGGGCTCCTACACGCCGAGCACCCAGCAGGTGCGCGATCGGCTGGTCGGCCTGCTCCCGCGCGGCGCTGCCGCGGACGACGACGGCGCCCCGAGCGGCACCCCCGCGATCCGCCCCCTCGCGCCCCGCCTTCCGGGGATCCGCGCCCTGCCCCGCCTGCCCGGCGCGAGCTTGACGCCGATGGCCCAGGTAGCCGAAAACGCCGACGAGGCCGACGCAGCCGCGGCCAACGGGGAAGCCCCGGCCGGGCTCCTCTCGACCGCCCTTGCCCGGTTCCGCGACGCCTTTGGGCGGCCCGGCAGGGACAGCGGCCCCGGCCTCAATCCGGGCTTTGTTCCCGGCCTCAATCCGGGCTTCACGGGCGGCGGCTTCACGGGCGGCGGGATGCCCCGAGGCGGGCCCGGCGTGATCCCCGGCGGCGGCTTCACGGGCGGCGGCCTTCCCGGCGACGGGTCGCCCGGCGGCCTACCCGGCGTCAACTTTAGGCCCGGCGGTGGCGGCCCTCCCGGCCGAGGCCTGGTCACGATGGGAAACCGCCTGGACAATCTTGATCCGGCCGCGGGCTTGGATCTGCGCGTGCGCCAAGACGACCTGATCGGGGATGAAGGCCTGCGCGGCTTCGGTGACCTCGGCGCCGCCCCGCGCGTCGCCATCGGCGCGTCGGCCCTCGATGCGTTCAAGCCGTACCTCCTGCCCTTGACTGCGGCTGCGCTGCTGGGCTTCATTCTCTCGGGTCAGGCGAAGGCGCCGACCACCTCCCCGCGGCGGGCCCGCCGCTGAACCCAACGCCGCAAGCGCGGCAAGTGAGCGATCCAAGATGTACCAACACCACCAGGGCCCGCGCAGCGCTGGCGCCCTCGCCGGCCCCCTCGGAAACGCCGTCGCGCTGTACGACTACAGCGGCATCGGGATGGACATGGGCGAGGCCGTGTCTCTGTATCCCTACAGCGGGATCGGGATGGATCTCGGCGGGATCGGGATGGACCTCGGCGGCATCGGCATGGAGCTGTCCGGCATCATGGACACCGCCAAAGACATGTTCGACGGCCTGAGCCCCATCCTGAAGGTGCTGGTCGGCGGCGCCCTCGTGTTCGGCGCGTACAAGCTCGCCAAGAAGTACAAGGTTCTCGGGGGCACCAAGGCCAAGGCCCGCCGCAACGGTCGGCGTCGGCGCAACGGTCACGGTCACGCTGCGGTCAAGGCCCGCCCCAACGGCGCCCGTCGCCGCCGGAGCCGCAAGGCCCGCCGGAACGCCCCGAGCAAGATCCGCATGAACCGCCGGACCCGCCGGACCGGCGCCCGTCGCCGCAGCCGCCGCTGAGCTGTAGGGGCGGCCGCAGGCAACGCGCCGCGGCCGCCTCACCCGCGCCCGACCAGCAGCCGATGACGGCAGGAGAGCCCCGAGATGCGAGACTTCGACGACGATTACGGGTACGGGGCCCTCCCTCCGAAGCGCTCCCCCTACGCGCCCCCGCTCCGCGCCCCCACGGGCCCGCTCGGCGGCAGCGTGCGCGCGCGTGCCGCGGCGCAAGCCCGCGTCGCTCAGACCATGGCGGCCCGCCTCGCTCAGATCCGCGCCGCCCAGGCGGCCCAGGCAAGCACCAGCGCGGGGTGCAGTCGCGCCCTGCTCGCCGCTGGGGTGAGCTGTGAGCAGCAGGCGGGCCTGCAGCGCATGGGACTCTCAGCCGCGGCGTCGCTCCAGCAGCAGCAAGCGCAGGCACGCGCCGCGGGCGGCTACCTCAGCCGCCAAGCGACAGCCCCGAGCTACACCAGCGGCTCGACTACCAGCAGCAGCAGCAGCAGCAGCAGCAGCAGCAGCAGCTCGGCCGGGTGCAGCCGCGCCCTGGTCGCCGCGGGCGTGTCCTGCGAGCAGCAGGCCGGCCTTCAGCGCATGGGCCTCTCGCCCGCGGCGGCGCTCCAACAGCAGCAGGCCCAGGCCCGCGCGGCCGGGGGCTACCTCAGCCGCCAGCAGGCCCCGACGACCTTTCAGCCCGGCAGCTACGCCGCCGAGAGCACGAGCAGCTACGCCCCTACCTACGGCACGCGCCCCATCGACGCGCTCCGCGCCCGCTTCGCGGAGATGCTTCGCGGGCACAGCTTGGTGTCGGGGCAGAGTACCCAGGCCGGCTACCAGATGACCGGCCCCTATGTCCCGCCCAACCCCGCGGCCGGCACCGAGATGGTCCCGGCCGGGGTGCCTGCGGTGCCCGCGGCGCCCGTGGCAGACAGCGGCATGTCGCAGCTCGCGCCGGCTCAGGTGCCCCCGACCGAAGCGGGCCAGCTCGACGCGATCCGGTCCCTCTACCAGCAGAGCCGCACCGCCCGCGGGCTGATGGCGCTTGAGCACCCGGTCATGGGCCAGCCGGGCGCGTCGCTGGAGCAGGTAGCCCCCGTGATCTTCGGGCTGGCCGACCCTGACCGGCGCATGACCACGCCCGAGACGATTGGGTTTCTGTACCAAGTGAGCAGCGAGCAGGCCGTCCGCGTCGGAAACCTGGCGATGGCGCAGCTTCTCGCCAGCCTCGCCAGCCGCTACCCGGTGCCGCGCGCGCTCGCGGGCTTCGACCTCGGCGGCATCGGCGGGACGGGCTGGGGCGGCTGGGTGCAGACGGCGATCCTCGTTGGCGCCGCCGCCGTGGGCATCCTGTGGATCCGTGACGCCCGCCGGCAGGAGCTGACCCCCGCGGGCCGTACCCGCCACGACGGCTACCCCAAGTCCCGCCGCAACAGCCGGCGCCGCCGGTGACCACCGCCGCGGAGATCGTGGCCGCGTACCCAAAGGCGGGCCTCGGGCTGGCCCATGCCATCGTGGGCCTTTCGGTCCAGATGGGGTGGGATCCGGCTTGGATCGCAAATGTGCTGGAGGCCGAAAGCGGCTTCAATCCCAAAGCCGTGAACGGCGAAAGCGGCGCCACGGGCATCCTTCAGTGGATCCCAACGACGGCGCAGGCGCTCGGCACATCGACCGCTGCCCTCTACCAGATGACGGCGGCGCAGCAGTTCCAGTATGTCGAGAAGTACCTACGCCCCTTCGCGAACCGTGTCCGCTCTCAGAGCGACCTGGCCCTGGCCGTCTTCTATCCGAAGTACCTCGGCAAGCCGGACAGCTACCGTTTCCCCAAGAAAGTGCGGGCGGACAACGAGACGATCGCCACGGTGGGCGACCTCGTGCGGCAGGTGCTCAAGAAGAGCAAGCTCCCGTTCGGCGGCACGGGCACGCCGCACCAGGGCCTCGGGCCTTCGGGCGCCGCCTTGCCTCCCACGTCGGGCGCCGCGCTGGTCCTGGCACCGGACGGCGCCCCCCCGGTGCCCCGCAAACGTCCCCGGCCCAAGCCCCTCCGCTGGACCTTCGCGCAGAAGGCCCTCCTCACCGGGGCCGCCGTGATGGCCGCCATTTCGATCAGTATCGTGATAGGCAAGGCCACCAACCGGATCTGAGGGGCGGAGCATGGCGACCAGCGTTGTAGGTACGGGCTTCGCGCTCGCGGGTGGCGGCGGCGGCGGCGGCTCTACCGAGGCCCTGCAGGTCAAGTTTTCAGGCACGGCCGGCGAGGCCCTGGCGGCCGGTGACGTGCTCCGCTTCGACCGCACGACCACGCCGGGCCGGCTCCTGAAGGCGCTCGCCACCGACGCGGACAACGCCGACGCCGTGGGCGTGGCGAAGGGGGCCGCCCTGCTCGGGGGCGCGGTGACGGTCTACGTCGCGGGCGAGGCCCCGCTGAACATGGACGCCGCCCCGGACGCGACGGACAACGGCGCGCGCGTCTACCTGTCCCCCGGCACGGCCGGCGTGGGCACCCTGACGGCGCCGAACGCAGCGGGGGAGGCCGTCGTGCTGCTGGGCTACCTGACCGGCGGGGACGGCGCAGATACCAGCCCGACGGTGGTTCTCAGCCCTACGTTGATCGCGCTACTCTGATCCTGAGCCCCCACAGCGCCCCGGCGCAAAGGTATGTACCATGACGGCATTTTCCAACAGTCTGCTCGCCCTGAACGGGGGCCTGACCACGCGGGTTGGCACCGCAGACACGATCCAGCAGGACGGCGGCCTGGTCGGCACCCCGATCGGCGCGTCGAGCCCCAGCACGGGCGACTTTACGCAGATCAGTGCGACTACTTCCCTGCTGCTGTCTACCGGCAGCGCCGACTTCGTGCAGCGCAGCGGGTCGATCAACACCGCGGCCCTGTTCCCGGCCTACAACTACAACACCGTCAGCACGACCTCCCGCGCCACAGGTACGGCGAACGTCCTGAACCGCAACAGCGGCTTCACGGCTTCGACCGTCACGACCTTCGTGGCGGGCGTGAACGGCGTCAGCAACCCCACCTTCACCAACACCGACGCCGGATCCTCTACGCTCCTAGAGGCCGGCGACATCGTGGTGATCAGCAACGCGACCAACCCGCAAAACGACGGTATCTACGTCGTCAACGGGGTGTCGGGGGCGAGCTTCCCGCAGACCGTCACGATCAAGGGCGTGGGTACGACTGCCCCGAACGCGAACACCCCTTGGGTGCAGACGCAGTTCGTCGCGGGCACGGCCAACACCGCGACCGCGACCAAGGTTGATCTGTTCATCTCGGCGGTCGCCAACGGCTCGGCGTTCCCCGATGGCACGGGCACCGCCTACGCCAAGGGTACGTTCCTCGTCGCCTACGCGGCCGACGCGACCGAGAGCGACTTCACCTCCAACGGGGACTACGCGCCCCCGGCCAGCTCCGGCTCGGCGGAGACGCTGCAGGGCGCCTACGACCTGGGCGCGACCATCACCACGGCGAGCAGTACCGACATCGCCTTCACGCTGACCAGCGGCGGCTTCACCGTGGACGACGGCGCCGTGGCCTTCGGCGCCGGTACGGCGCTCGCGAGCTTCGACCTGACCACCGCCGGGGCGCTGACGTTGGAGGCTGGTGGGGCCTCCGATATCAACGTGACTGCCGCGAACCTGCTGATCAGCACCACGACCTCCGGGGATCTGGAGCTGACCAGCGCCGCGCTCCTGACCTTCACCTCAGCGGGCGACACGAGCTTTGCGATCCCGGCGGCGAGCGCGACCGCGTTCGGCATGTCGCAGGGCGCCACGCCCTACATCGTTGCGGACACCGTGGCCGAGCTGGTTTCGTTCGGCGTCCCGGTCCTTCTGTCCGACTACCTGAGCGTTGAGCGCGTCGCGGGCGCGGCGATCACGCAGTATGCCCTGGTCGCCATCAACAACACCGCGGGCAAGGTTTTTGCCGCCGATGCGAACGGCTCGGGCACGTTGCAGAACGTCGTCGGTGTGTGCGCCAACGGGACCGCGGCCGACGCGGATCCGGCCTACGTCGCGGTCAGTGGCGTGGTCCCGGTGACCTTCGACGCCTCGATCGCCACCAGCGACATCGGCAAGGTGGCGTACCTGTCGGCCACGGCGGGCCAGGCGACGCTCACCGCTCCGAGCGCTTCGGGCACCGTCATCACCCGGATCGGAGTGGTCGCTGAGGCGGCCGGTACTTCGACGGCGAGCGTGCTCCTGGCGTTTCAGTTCGTCGCCGTGAACCCGTAGGCTCTTGATTAGATAGGCTTGCCTCGGGGCTGGTTCCGTCCGTGTCCCCCTGCTCTGCATCCTGTAACTCCCGCACAATCGGGCCGGCTCCGGGGCTTTGCCTTGTCTCTCCCTCCCTACCTACTCGCTCCCCTGGTGCCCGCGTTCCGGTCGGTGCTCAGCGCCTATGACCGCGCGGGCCGGGTCGGCGGCCCGCGGTCCGAGCTGCAAGCTCTCGGCGCCCGGCGCGACGGGGTGCTGATCCAGCCCGCGGCCGATGCGCTGCTCAAGCTGCACCAGGCCGTCGAGCAGGCCGGCGGTGACCTGCGGGTGACCGACTGCCACCGAAGCGTCGCGACCCAGGCCGCGGCGCGCGCGAAGTACGACGCTTGGGTGGCGGCCGGCAAGCCGCGACCGGGCTCGGCCCGGTACGACGCGGCGACGATGAAGGCGGCCTTCGTGGCGCGGCCCGGCGAGTCGAACCACAACGGCGGGCGCGCGGTGGACATCGACCTGCAGCGGCTCGCATTTTCGGGCGAGCATCCAGGCCGCTACCTGGATCGGCTGTGGGCGCTGGCGATGCCGCTCGGCTGGTCGCCCGTGATCCGCGCCCCCGACGAGCGCGCGAGCGAAGCGTGGCACCTTGACTTTTACGGCGATCTGGCCGGTGTGTTCCATCGCTGCGGCTACGGTCAGGGCGCGCTGGCGGCGGCCCTGATGGTCGGCCACGGGCCCGCGTTCTCCGATGGGCACGCGGCGCTCGGGCAGGCGCTCCTTCAGCGCGCGGGCTTCGACTGCGGCAAGATCGACGGCGATCCCGGCCCGGCCACGCGGCGGGCTCTCCTGGCGGCGCTTGGCTCGGATCGGGCCGCGGCCGCCTTCAACGACGACAACCTGCGCGCCCTAAGCGCCCTCCCGGCGGTGGTCCTGTGACGTACTCCCCTCCCCGTAGCGCTTCCCCTCAGCAGGTCTACCACGGCCCCGAAGCGGCGCAGGCCGCCTACGCGCCCCAGGCGCAAGCGGCGCCGGACTGGAGCGACTGGAACGACTACGGCGCGGCCGCGCCGGTAGACTTCCGGGCGGCTGCGGCGCAAGCGAAGGCGCGCAAGGCGGCCCAGCAGCGGCAGCCGGCCCGGCCGCCGGCCTTCGGCTTGACCCCGGCGGGTCAGCTCGCGATCAGCCCGTGGTGGGCGCTGGGCATCGTGGCGGGCCTGGTCGGCCTCGGCGTTTTCGTCGAGTACCGCTACAAGCTCACGCAGCGCGCCGAGGCCAAGATCAAAGAGGAGGTCGAGGACACCAAGGCGAAGGCGAAGGCTACGCGCTCCGCGATCCGCGACGAGACGCGGCGCCGCACCGCCAAGCTGCGCGCGACGCGGCGCCGGTTCGCGGATCGGCTGCACGGGGCAATCGCGGGTGATGCTGAAGAAGACGAGGCGTGACGTACAAGGGCGGATCGCCCAAAGGTAGGGTTTGATGGGCAAGTATGCCAAGATCGCAGGGCAGGACGTGAAGATCGATGCGGAGTCTGCCCGGATCTACCTGTGGGTAGGGGACGTGGGCTTTATCCTTGAGGACGCCGGTGGGGGCAAGGCTGAGCTGATCGTGGTGCGGGTACTCTCCGGCGAGCGTCAAAAGCAGGAGGCGTCGCACGTCTTCAAGATCAACGACGATCCGGCGGCCTGATGATGGACGGCGCGCTCATTCAAGCCCTGCTGTCTGTATGGGCCGCCATTCAGGGCGAATACTGGCTGTTTTGGGCGCTCCACTGGCAAAGCAAGGGCCGCGATAGCTACGCGCGGCACCTGCTTTTTGAGCGGCTTTACACCGCCCGGCGCGAAGAGATCGACCGCCTGGCCGAGCTGATCGCCGCGCTCGCGGGCTCATCGGACGCGCTCGATCCAACGCGCGCGCTCGGCGGGGCTCGGGCCTTCGTGGAGCACTACCAGCGCTCGGGCGCGGCGGACGTAGCGCAGGCGACGGCGGCTGTCGTCGAGGTGCTGCGCCGGCTGCAGCTTGCCGATGAGGCGGCGCGGGGCACGCCCTACGCGCTCGGCGCGCAGAACGTACTGGCCGGCATCGCAGACAAGCAGATGGAGGCCTTGTATC
>Ga0181347_1000158_pt1 | contig 22221 bp, 23 predicted proteins | sample Su13VDMM110SN_FD_130102 | JGI IMG/M metagenome (GOLD analysis project Ga0181347, IMG submission 130102) | Freshwater viral communities from Lake Michigan, USA - Su13.VD.MM110.S.N | ecosystem: Environmental > Aquatic > Freshwater > Lake | place: USA: Michigan | collected 2013-07-16
CTCAAAGGTGGGCCCAGCCAGATGTGGATAGCTTAAAAGCAATAATGAGAGATGTTTATAAAAACCATAAGTCATATATTAAAAAAAATATGCTAATCAATAAAAATATTAATAATCTATCATTTGATAGTATTATAAGTTTAATAAAAAGTATTCTTTAGGAAGTAATTATGAATCAATATTTAGACAAAAAAGATGGAAAGTGGCATGTCTCACTCTCTATGGATATTCCAAGAATTTTAATTAAAAACAAATTAAACTTTAGACTTCACAGCGTAGTTATGAAGAATGGCAAAGTTGTAAGAGATCCTTCACTATCATCCAGCAAATATATTTTTGAAATTGCTCCCTCTTTTATGGGAAAGAAGGGCTTCTTTTTTAGCTATTTTGAGCCAACTGAAATTGAAGAGGTTGACAAATTCAACTTTGGACTATGCGATGAGAGAGTTAGGTGGTATGACGATACAATTATTTCGGTTAAAAGTGAAATGATAACTTTAGTAAATGAGCTAGAGGTGCATAAAATAGAGTCTTCTCCTACTGAAAAGCAGGAGTTTGCTCCTGCTTATGACATAGAATTTACAAGTGAAATTATACCATCAGCTATTATCAATGATGAACTCCATATTGACTCTGAAGACCTTATTAAGTTAGTTGGTAAGGCAGAGGCTATATCTGAAGAGCCTCTATTAATCTCAAGTTTGGAGGCTCCAAAAAAAGCATCTGCTAAAAAAGGCGGAAGAAGAAAGAGGTAAATAATGGATTATAATATTTATTTAAATTCCGAAAAATATTATATAGAGTTTTGGTATCATATACCTTCTTTAAGCAATATTAATAATAAATTAAATTTTAGAATATTTTCAATAATTAATGAAAATGATATTGAAATTAGGGATCCAATAATTGAAGATAGTGATTATATCTTTCCATTAAATGAAAATTTTATTAATAAAGAAGTTTTTTTTCAAACTTCTTTTAAAAAAGATATTTTTGAAAAAATAAAAAATATAAACTTTGGAATATGTGATGAGGGATATTTTTGGGTTTTGAATAACATTAGAATAGAAAATTCTTATTTTAAGTAAATATTTTTTGTAAAATTAATTGCATTTATTATATTTTTTTTAAATAAAATATCATCATATTTCATTTCTATACAAATATTTTTGTTATAATTTATTTTATTTAAAATATTAGAATAATAAATATGGCTATCTTTTGGTTCATCAAAGTTAGATAAATATGGCTCGCTTACATGAAAATGTTCTACATAATTTTGTATTTCTGTATTTTCTAAGCCATAATCATCCGAAAGATGCATACATGCTGCATCCAAATGCAATCTTATATTTTTATTATTAATTTTTTTTAAAATACTTAGTCCATCAAAAGAGTTTGTAATATAGTTGCACCCATATATTTCTGCATTTGGCTCTATACAAAAATATATGTCATCTTTTTTGCAAACGGAGCCTATTTTCTCCATTGTTTCTACAAAAATATTATCAGCATCATCTTTTTTAAGATTGCAAAATCTATTTTTTGGTGATCCGAATACAATTATTTTTGATCCAAGTTCTTTTGCACACTCTAAAACAAAGTATATATGTTTTAAAAATTCTTTATTATTATCAAATAAATTATAAGCTGTTCCATAATTTATAGATTGAATTGAATATATTTTTATAGTATCTAATTTTTTTTTATATTCTAAAAGATCTTCTTTTTTTATATTCCAACTTCCATTAATTTTTGTTAAAGCAACCTCTATGTTTGATATATTATTTTCTTTTAATATTTTAATTATATCGGAATCTAAATTATTCCATGCAATATTTGATATAGATAAATTCATCTTTTTAATTCACCATAAAAAATTGTATCATTTATTAGGCAATATTTCTCAAGATGTTTTTTTAATAATTTTTCTGGATAATAACAAAAAGTATGTTTTTCTATTGCATCACCAAACTCTTTTATATAGTAAATATTTTTTAAAATATGAGTATCAAGATTATATTCATTAACATTATTAATATTAAATTTTGAATTTTCATCATATACTTTTTCACTTTTAAAGAATAAATCAGAATAAAAATTCATATTTTTAGAAGAGCTTACTGCAATAATATCACATATATCATTTGAATGATCGTGAGAATAAAAATTATTATCTTTAAACTGATTAACACATTCTGAGCACCCACCTCCTCCTCCTGGATGTCCATGAGCCGAATTAATTGGGTGAGCTATATATATTAAATTTTTATTTTTTCTTATATTAAACAATGTATTAGATATATCTTCAAAATTAACTTCTCTATTTATAGCAAAATCAAACCGCATTCTTACTACAAGATCATATGTAAAGTTATGATTTTTTTCATATTTTGATTTTAATAAATTTCCTCTATTTATACTATATAATTGACTATTTATATATTTACTAGCATTATCTTTTGCTTGTCCAAAAAAATAAAACATTGTTTTATTTTCATTAAATCCAAAATTTTTGGTTTTCCAATCTTCTATTTCAAAATCTTTTGGTCTTAATAATATCTTTAATTTTGATAAGTCTATATTTTTACTTGAATCATCTAACCACTTTATATTTAAGAGCTGATTATTTTTATTTTGAAATCCAAAGTCTTTCCATGTATGGAAAAAAATATCTGGATTTAATTTTTTTAAAAATAATTCTTGTGTTATTGCATTTGTATTTAAAAAATGTCTTATATGACCACTGTAAACAACTGCAATTTTATTATAAATACTATATTTTTTAAAATATTCAAATATTAAATCTTCTTTAAAAGAAAACTTTAATATTATATATTTTATATAATAAATATCAAATTTTGATAAATTATTTTTTAAAATAGAAAATGTATTTAATATTTTTGAATTTAAATACAAGACTCTTTCATCAGATTGCCTGAAGTCTTCTTCTTTTTCAAGTCTTGTTTTTATATTTAAATTTATTTCATTTAAATGAAAATTTAACTCATCTCTTGTAAAATAAGTTCTGTTTAAATATTTTTTAAATAAATATTTTATAAATTGTTCATTATTCATATCTTCCTTATAGTTTTAAAAATATTTATATAAATTTTTTTTAAAATAATTAAAATAAAAAATTATTTATATCAATATTTTAATAAAAAAGCAAATTAATCTGCCCATGTTTCATTCATAACTTTTTCAAAAAGAACTTCATCTATAAGTTGTTGTGGGTACTTTTCTTTAAATTTTATCATATCATTTTTTAAACTTTTTACATATACCTTATACAGATTGTTCTCTTGATCATTTTTATTTCTTAATTTAGAGGCCTCATCATGATTAATTTCTTTTGGACATACAGCGTCATAAATAATTGGCTGTATAAGTCCATTTAAAAAAATTCTGTTTCTAAGATCTAGTTCCATATAACTATTCTGAAATTCCTCATCCCATCCTCCGATTTTTTTAATTTTTTCTGTATCAAAAAGAATCAAAAGATCAGTTATAGAACTAGCACAAACAGAAGCTGTTATTTCTTTATTTTCATAATATTTATTTAACATGATGTCTAAAATATTAGGATCTAATATTTGTGCATCATAATGCATAAAAAACCATATTGGCTCCTCAACCGAATTTAATATTTTGTTTAAACAATAAGTAAATGGTTTTACAGGATCTTCATGATGAACTCTTAGATCTAAGCTTTTTGGAATTGATTTTTTTGCTTTCTCTAAAAGATCTGGATATTTTCCAGTGTAGTTAATATATAATGGTATTTTTTTCATTTTTTCCTAAGATTAAATAGTAATACAATATATTACTAATAATAAAAAATTTATAATAATAAATATAAAATATATATTGAGATTTAATTATGAGAATAGCAATTATTGGAGGTGGATTTTATGGATTTCACCTTGCAAATGAAATTATAAATAAAAATAAAAATATCAAAATAGATTTATTTGAAAAAGAATCTAGTTTATTTACTGGAGCATTTACAAATAATCAACATAGATTACACTTAGGATATCATTATCCAAGATCTTTTAATACAATAATTCAATCTATTTCTAATTATAATAAATTTAATGAAAAATACAATCTTTTTATTAAGATTCCAAAATATAATGTATATTCGATTCATAAAGATAGTTTTGTTAATTATGATGAGTATGTTAAAATATATAAAAATTTTAATTTAAATTTTAAAGAAATAAATAATAATAAATTATTAAAAATATCATCAAATAAAATAAACATAAAAAATATAGTTAGTTCGGTTATAACAGAAGAAGGAACTGTTGACTTTAATGGAATATCAAAATTTTTAATTGAAAAAACAAAAAATAATATAAATATTATTTTAAATAAAGAGTTGTATAATGTTCCAAGTAATTATGATGTAACTATTAATGCGACTTATAATTATCCAAATTTATTTTTAAATAATAAAATAAAAATAAAACATGAGCTTTGTTGTATTTTACTTAGTGAAAATATAATGAATAATGATATTGGTGTAACCATAATGGATGGAGATTTTTGTTCAATATTTCCAAAATCAAATAATACTCATAGTATATCTTCTGTTAAAAACACTCCATTTTTAAAATATAATGATTTTGATAAAAAATACAATAAAAATGAGATAAGAGATATTTATATTAAATTAAAAACAAAAGATAAAATTCTAGAACATGCAAATGAATATATTGATATTTCCTCTAATAAGATAGTTGGAGAAATGCTTAGCATAAAAACAAAATTTGAAGAAGATTTTGGAGATACTAGAGAAGCTATATGGAAAAAAGAAGGATCTCATTATTCTATATTCTGTGGAAAAATAAGTGCAATATGTACAATTGCAGAGGAAATTATAAATGATATCGGAATATAAAAATAGCTGTCTAATAGGATACACTGGACTTATTGGTCAAACATTAATTGAAAATAATAATTTTAATTACTTAATTAATTCTTTAAATTTAAATTCAATAGTTAATAAAGAAATAGACTTTATAATTTGTGCAGCGCCATCTGCGGTAAAGTGGAAGATAAACATAGATGATTCTGATGATTTAAAAAATATAAAAGATATTACATCAGTACTTTCTACAATTAAATGTAAAAAAATAATATTATGCAGCTCTATTGATGCATATGGACTTGATGTTCATTGTGGTTTTAATGAAGATAATATTCCAAATCAATTTAATAATCATAATTATGGTAGAAACAAAATTTTATTTGAAAATAATTTAAAAGAAATTTTTAAAAATAAATTAACAATTATTAGATTGTCTGGTTTGTTTGGAAAATTTTTAAAGAAAAATTTATTGTTTGATATAAAAACAAATAACTTAGATATGTTATCAAAAGTAAATCTAAAATCATCTTTTCAGTGGTATAACTTAAATAATTTATCAAATGATTTAATTAAAAATATAGATAAAAATTTAATAAATCTTGTAAATGAGCCAGTTTTTAATTATGAATTATTTGATAAACTTAATATTTCATTAAAAGATAATAATCTTATAAATAAAACAAATTATAATATAAAAACAAAATTTAAAAATAATGATTATATTTTAGACAAAAATACAATTATAAAAGAAATAAATGATTATCTTACAACATAGCCAAATACATCTGAGTCTAAAATTCTTATATTTGAAAGATGAGTCATAAGTAATCTTTCTGGAAAAAAACATGGAACACTATAGACTGCTTCTTCAATATTTCCTATAATTTTTATATTTTCTTTTTTGTATGAAAAGTTTATACTTTCATCATTAATATTATTTATTAAAGAATTATAAAGATCATAATATTGATTATATAAATTCATATATTTTTTCATCTCATTATATTTTCCAAAAATAAATAAATCTGAAATTATAGAATCATGCTCTCCAGAGTGATATTCTATTTTACACTTTTTACAATTATCAAATGATGATGAGCTTTTATTTTTATTAAGAGTATAGATAATATTGTCATTATTTAATAAAGTTTCTATATTATTTTTTGATATTTTTGACTCTATATTAAAATCAAATCTTGTTTTTATTACTATATCATATTTAATGTTATTTTTTTTCTGATATTCTTCTAATATAAAAAAACTTTTATATATACTATATAGCTGAGATATTATATTCTCCGGTCTTGCGGTCGAATTTATTATGCCATTATTATTGACCGGGGCCCCATACATGTATATTTTATTTGGAATATTAAAATTATTAATTTTATTTAAAAAATTTTCAACCATATATTCTTTTGGATTTAATTTATTAATAATATCTAATATTTCCTTTGTGACGGGCATGTCACTATAGCCTATACCAACAGAGTCCTGTCGGTTCTTTTGCATCCCTAGTGTATCCCATGTATGTATAAAAATATCTGCATTTAATGGATTTATTAAATTTTTAACAAAGTTTAAATAAGTTATATTTAAATTTCTAGTATGTCCAGAAAAGCATATTGCTATTTTTTTATCTTTTAAAATAAAATTATCACTATTATTTTTTAATATATTTTTTTTTATATTTATAATATAATTATATTCTGAGCTATTTTTTATTATATTTTGAAGCTCAAAAAATGGTAACCCAGAATTTATTGCATGATAATAAATATAATTTTCATATTCTGTTGGAACTCTATTTAAAAGAGACATATATATTTTTATTATATTTTGCTTTATAATATTTTCTTTCATTTTTATTACACTATTAATACCAAGAATAATATATAAAGAGGGATTTATGTGTGGCATAGTAGGAATATTAGGCAAATCTAATTATTATTCTGAGCTTAAAGAGCTCTTATCAAACATTTCATATCGTGGCTACGATAGCTGTGGCATGAGCATAGTTCATCCGGACCGATTTGACATAGTAAAAGTTGTTGGACACCCAGAGGCAATGCCGGATGGAATTCAGACTGGAGACTCTATTGTCGGTTTTGGTCATGATCGCTGGGCATCTCATGGTGGTATCACCGAAGCAAACGCTCACCCCCATCTTTCTAACGATAAAAGAATCTCTATAGTTCATAATGGCATCATTGAAAACTATACCGAACTAAGAGCCTTTCTTGTTTCGAATGGATATACATTTTATTCTGAAACAGATACAGAAGTAATTCCAAACCTTATTCAATATTGGTACGCAAAATGCGGAGATATTGAAAAGACTCTTAATACTGTTTTTTCTGAACTAAAGGGTGCCTATGCCTTTGTTATGGCACATTTAGATCATCCAAATAAGCTTTTTCTTGCCAGACTCGGATCCCCACTCTGTATTGGCGTTGATTCTGGGAATTTTTATATCTCGTCCGATATCCCGTCCCTTCCTTATTTCATTAAGAAGACTGTTGTACTCGAAAATAACAGGTATGCAATCCTTGAGTCTGGCAAGAATATCTTAATTAAAAATTTTTCTGGTGTTAACTCTACATTCTCTTTTGAGGAATTATCTGCAGTACAGTCTACCTATACCAAAGATGGGTACAAATATTTTCTTGAGAAGGAAATATTCGAACAACCAGACTATATAAGGACTACACTTGCTGGCAGAGTTAATCCACAGGCAGAGATCATTAAGCTTGGCGGAATTGAATCGCATCTATTCAAGCTTCTAAAGACAGATGAGTTTATCTTCACTGGTTGTGGCTCTGCGTTCTATGCCTCCCAGGTTGGGGCCTATGCTATGGAGTCATTAGCAAGAGTAAAGTCTAAGGCAATTTCAGCCGGAGAATTACAATACTACGATATTATTGCTGATGAAAGAACCTCTCTTGTCTGTGTAACTCAATCTGGAGAGACTGCAGATACTATTGGCTGCATTAATAACTTTAAGAAAAAAAGCTGCAGCACAATAGGAATTGTGAATGTTGTTTCTTCTACGATCTCTAGAATGGTAGACTGCGGTGTATATATTCGATCTGGAAAAGAAGCTTCGGTTGCCTCCACAAAGTCTGTAACGAATCAGATTTTGAATATGATTCTTATGGCAGGCATGCTAGGTTCCAAAGGCACTATGCCAACTAGTCAATACCTCAGCTTAATCAATGAACTTTATAGCCTTCCAGATAAAGTTTCTAAGATTTTATTAAAATCAGATGAGATTAGAAAAATCTGTGAAATATATAAAGATGTAGAATCTTTACTTGTAATAGGTAGAGATAAGCTGGAGCCAATCGCAAAAGAATACGCTTTAAAGATAAAAGAGATTAGCTATGTTCATGCCGAAGGATATTCCGGGTCTGAATTGAAGCACGGACCTCTGGCCCTTATCAATGCCGATAGACCAACCATTGCTTTAGTTGAGAATAATATCCTTGGCACAAAGATGATGGCCAATATAAAAGAAATAACTAGCCGTGGTGGACATGTAATTGGTGTCTTTGAAGAAGGCTGTGCCGAAGAACTAATTGAATCCGCACATTATAGCATAGTTATTCCATCTAATGATAATAAGATTCTTAATACAATTACCTTCCTAATTGTGGGACAACTAATCTCTCTGCATCTAGCTGACTTAAGAGGATGCCATGTTGATCGGCCCCAGAATTTAGCGAAATCCCTAACAATTGAATAAAAATTTATTTATTATCAATAGAAAGTTGAGCTAACCCAACAGTCTTGTCCACTCTAATTTGGCGGTTCTCTCAGAAAAGAGCTGTCTTATTTTCTGATCCCCACGGAACTTATAAATATTTCCTGTAACTCTCTCATAAGACTGTCCGAAGGAAAATCTTTCATCCCAGTCGGTACCATTCTTATTTATAAAGATATCTATATCAGACATTATCGCCTCAAGGAAGCCTAGAGTATACGGTGCTGGATAACTACTCAGGCAGAAGACTTTGGAGTATGTTCGGTAAAGATTTAGCTGATCCTCTGGTGATAGGAATCCGCCGCAGTTAGGGAGATGCTCATTTCCTCCTCCAAATATTCTTAGTTCACCATTGATAATAAAATCTTTTGACATATTCCAATCATTATGGGTAGCCCTCTGTGTTATTGAATTATAACAAAGAAATCCAAGACCATTTCTTTCTTTATCATTTTTAAACTCAGATTCTTTTTTATAAAACCTAATTAAGGCATCTTCACCGGCAAACCCGATTATCTTACTCTCCATAGGTGAATATCTTATTAGCTTTACCCCTGACTGCTTTAATCTTTTTAATTTAGACTCAATGACAGAATTTGATTGGCCTATACCTCTCCAGATTGTTGTTGTATTTTTTCCTATATTTTTAAAATTAAGAGCAATTGTATCGTGAGCATGCATTCCAATTATATAGTCAAACTTTGATAAAAACTCTTTTGATAGTTTAATTGGACTTCCGCCACAACCTGTCTTATGAAAAATATCTCTCCACGCCGGATCCTGATGAAGTCTTAGTGGTGGTCTTATCCCTTCTCCTGGAGACTCCGGATTAAAATAAGAGCCACAGGAAAAAATCCTGTGGCCCAAGGAAGTTAGCAGACGAAGCTCGTCGTACTCTAAAACTGAGTGGCAAGATATGTATAATATATCTGCCACTTATTTTATCCTAGAGTAGTCTGAAGTAGGAGTCTACATACAGTATATGGATCCAAATTTGCGGCAGGTCTACGATCTTCGAAGTATCCCTTTCCTTCCAGTCTGGTACCGAGAGGAATTCTAATAGAACATCCACGATCAGACTTTCCAGCCTTAAAGGTATCATAACCAGATGTTTCATGAAGACCGGTCATACGCTCTCTATTTCCCTCTCCATATCCTGCCATATGAATGGAGTGTTTTAGCTCTAGCTTCTTACAGGCGGCGTGAATCTCTGCGATGCCTCCATTCTCTCGCATCTTCTTGGTGCTGAAATTGGTGTGACCACCAGAACCATTCCAATCTCCGCTAAGTGGTTTTGGATTCAGATAGACAGTAACTCCGTGCTTCTCTGCTACCATGTTAAGGATATATCTAGAAATCCAAAGTTGGTCACCCATATTGATCGGATCTACTGGTCCAACCTGATACTCCCATTGTCCCGGAGCAACTTCCGCGTTGGTTCCGCAGATAGCTAATCCTGCATTCATACAGGCCGTGGCGTGCTCTACAGAGACATCTCTTCCGTAGACCCTGTCTGCCCCAACACCACAGTAGTAAGTGCCCTGAGGAGGCGGATACGCGTTGTATTCTGAGGGCCAGCCTAGTGGCTTTCCATCCTTGTAGAGAAAGAATTCCTGCTCTATTCCAAACCAAGGCTCTTCTGAGCGAAACTTATTTGCAGACTCAACTAGAGCAGCTCTGGTGTTTGTAGGATGAGGAGTTCCATCTTCATTCATAACCTCGCAGAGGACAAGTACTGACTTTCCCTCTAGTGGATTTTTACAGAAATAAACTGGCTTCAGGTAACAATCGCTATCCTTGCCCTCTGCCTGTTTTGTACTTGAGCCGTCAAAACTCCAGCCGGAGAGAGTATCGAGACTAACATCTCCCATACTCTGATTTGTAATCTTTACTTTTGATCTAAGTTGCTGTGGTTTATTTCCATCGAGCCAAATATATTCTAGTTTAATCATTTTTTGCTCCTAATATTTCTTTTACAAAACTCTTTACTTGTCTTGCACCATCATCATCCAAAAGGAAATGATCACGAGCATATTTAAGATCATTATCGGGATGTTCAAATGACATATCCATAGTTCTTTGCCAGGCCAAAATTCCGTTTACAGGACTCTGCATTCCTAAGGTTCTCATTACTTCCTGAATATGCTCTCCAACTCGCTGAACTTGATAGTGAAGTCCGGTAACTATTACTCCGCAAATTTTATCTTCTAGTGGATTTTTTTCACCATAAGAAGAATGTCTATTTTCAAGAGTATTCATTCTCTCTATAATGGTCTGAAGAAGCGCCGAGTGACTCATCCACCTGGTAGAAGTTGCAAATAGAATTATATCTGAAGATTCTATTGCGTCATAAATCTCTCCCATCTCATCTTTTCCACCAAACTTTTCTGGCTCATCATGAGATTTCTTATGTGCCCAACATCTATATTTTCCGGAGTCGGGGTGAGCACAGGATTCTTTTCCAGAAGTATAGCAGGATAGATTTTTTACAATATGAAGTTTATTAGCATCAATAAAATTAACATCGTGACCTTCCTGCTCTATTCTGGAGAGCACATGTTTTAATAGATATTTGCTGGAGGACTTATCCTCGTTGGTCGTAGTACTTATTCCTATTATTTTCATAAAAATATAACCTCATTATGCTATTGTATTCCATTAATAGTACTATATTGAAAAACACATTATGGAGCTATTATGAAAACCGCAATTATTACTGGAGCACTTGGTCAAGATGGATCTTTTCTTTCCGAACACCTACTAGAATTAGATCATAAAGTTTATGGAATCACAAGAAGAAAATCTACCGATGCAGATTCTTGGGGTTTTCTGGAACACCTAAAAGGTAATCCAAATTTTAAACTCATTCATGGTGATATTACCGATCCCATCTTTATTTCTAATTTAATCTCTGACATAAAACCAACAAAGCTATTTAATTTAGGGGCGCAGTCGCATGTCGGATATTCATTCCAAAATCCATATACAACATTTGAGACAGATGCTTGTGCGGTGGTCCACATGCTATCTGCCCTACAAAAACACTCTCCCGCAACAAGATTTTACCAAGCAAGCACTTCGGAACTATTTGGTGGCATCAATTGTCCTAGTGCTGGATACGGTGAGATTTCTCCGTTCCATCCTCGTAGCCCGTATGGGGTCGCAAAGCTTGCATCCCACTGGTCAACAATTAATTTCCGAGAAGCCTATGGAATGTTTTCCTGCGCCGGAATCCTCTTCAACCACGAAAGTCAGCGTAGAGGACTAGATTTTGTTACCAGAAAAGTTACCAATGGTGTAGCCAGAATTAAAGCCGGATTGGATACAAAGATTGTGATGGGAAATATAGATGCCTACCGAGATTGGGGCTATGCCAAAGACTATGTGAAGATGATGAATCTAATGTTGGAAGCGGATGTTCCCCAAGAATATGTTATCGCAACAGGTAAAGCCTACTCCATAAAAAATCTTCTAGAGCTATCCTTCTCCCTCGTCGGAATAGACAACTGGGAAGATTATGTAGAATTTGATGAAAGGTTTATGAGACCCTCAGAGGTTCCTTATCTGTTAGGAGATCCTACAAAGGCCGAAAGGGAATTGGGCTGGGTGCCAGAGACCTCTTTTGAGAGCCTTATAAAGATCATGCTAGAATCAGACCTAAAAAGATATGGGATTTAAACTAGTAAAGGTAGAGAAAAAAGAATCTACATGGATAGATGATGAAAGCTTTATTGCCTTCTTGTTGGAAGATCATAACAATAAAGTATTTAAGAGATCTCCTGATCTACTTGTAGATGATGATTCTATACCAAGCGGCCTATCCGAAAACAAAAAAGAATTTGATTTTTTTTGGGACGAAAATAAAGAGTCTGCCAGAAAAGATGTCATTAGGGATCTAGAAGCTAGTATTATTAAAATGCCAGTAATTCAAAAAGAAGAGCAGGTTGTGGATCGTAGAAAGTCCAAACGGAAATAACCTTGATTACCATAAAAGTCACTAATACAAAATGCCAAATAGTAGGGCTCTCGGACCAAAAAATGATAAAAATTCTGGATCACGAGCTTAGCTACCAGCTGGCGGGGTATGACTTTGCTGCAACCGCAGGCCGTATTTACTCTGGCTGGGACGGCAGGGTAAGACTGATGGATAAGAGGCTGCAATTCCCGGTAGGACTTCTCAAACGTGCTGGCAAAGCCATGATCGAAGAGGGCTTTGAAGTTGAAGTAGAGGATCTGAGAAGTACCCCGAGAGGGACACCTCTTCCAATCGATCCTTCCTTTAAGGCCAGAGACTACCAATTAGAAGTGGTGGATCTTGCGGAGAGGAAGGGTTCGGGCATTATTAGAATGTGTACTGGCTCCGGAAAGACTTCTGTAATTTCGATGCTAGCTGGACGATTCAATGTAAAGACTGTCATCTATGTTATTGGTATAGAACTTCTCTATCAGATGAAGGAGACGATAGAAAGGATTCTCGGTGTTAAGTGTGGAGTCGTTGGTGACGGCATCTGTGATATTCAGCCTGATGGAATTAATATTTGCACTATCTGGACTGCGGCTCAAGCCTTCGGAGAAAAAATAGACTTAATCGATTGTGACGTTACTACCTCCGCAAAGTACAAGCCAGGAGCAGTTCAAAAGGCAAAAATACAAAAGATGGTCCATGAGGCACAGCTCTTTGTCTTAGATGAATGTCAATATGCCGCCTCAAAGTCTCTTCAGTTTATCCATAGGGTCTCCATTAATTCCAGGTACCGATTCCTTCTCTCTGGAACCCCCTGGAGAGAAATGGGCGACGATCTTTTGATTGAGGCGGTGTCGGGTCCAAAGTTTTATGATCTTCCCGCCTCGAAGCTAATTGCTGAGGGCGTCCTGGTTCCTCCTAAAATATATTTTATGAATGTTCCGAAGATGAAGAATCTGCATGGAACCTATGCCGAAGTTTATAACGCATATATTATGAGAAATATAACTAGAAACAAGATGATCTTCGATGCTACAAAGACTCTGGTAGAAGCAGGAAAGAGGGTTCTGGTCCTGATTTCAAAGGTAGAGCATGGACAGATTCTTCTAGACATGATGAAGGATGAATTTAGAGTAGATGCTCTAAATGGATCTTCTACCACTGATACTAGGATGTCTGCGATTCAGGATATGAGGGATGGAAAGGTGGACGTCCTAATCGCATCTAAGATTTTCGATCAAGGCATTGACATTCCAGAGCTGGATGCCCTTATCCTTGCAGGTTCAGGTAAATCATCTGCCAGGGCACTTCAGCGAATCGGTCGAGTTATTAGGTCCTACCCAGGTAAGAAGTGGGCCAACGTTATTGAGTTTTGGGACAACGCCAAGTATCTGGAGTCTCACTCCACCGCCAGATTAAAAATCTACAAAAGTGAGCCCGGTTTTCAAATTAAGATTGAAGAGCGTACAATGGTAGACGAGGAGGCTCCGGCCCCAAAGCCCAAGAGTAAAAAAAATGACAGAAGAAGAGTTTTACCAGAAGATACCAACCTGGATTGGTGCTGATCGTTCTACCTGGAATCACATAACTTTATTTGCGTATTTCTGCCATAAGTACCAGCAGAAAACTGGGGTTAGATTTAAGATGGTTAGGTCGAAATCGGGACCTACCTCGACCAAGGAAACTAGAGACTTTGCAAAGCTCATTAAGAGTTTTTGTTCTGATGGTTGGGACGATCTCCCGGAAGAGGCGCGAGCGGAGGAAAAGACCTTTGCTCTAAATAAAACTTATAACTACATAAACTGGATGTTTGATTATAAGTATAGAAGTTCATCTGCCGTCTCTGGGACGCAGGTTTTTCTAGTACCATCAGTAGTGAACGAATTTGAGAGGATGTATTCTGCCCACCTAAAAGCAAAGAAGTCTGAATCCGGAATTGAATCTCTTCTAGCTTGGATAAGCAAAAATTATCCAGGGGCACTAGCCCAATATGAGTTAGAGAGCAAAGAGGATCTTGCCTTGTTTGTCAAATATGTTGACAATCATCGGTCTCCAAGTGACGAGTGTAAAAAGATTTTGGAAAAAATTAAGGAGATGAATTTACTATGAGCAAGTCAAGTCTACTAGTAGGAAGGATGGTAAGAGCCCTTGTTGATGGAGGATGGGAACTAACCGGAAGAGTGACCCATGATAAAGAAGATAGAATCATTCTTTCCACTTATGAGGAAGAGACTCTGCTGGTCTTCAAGAAGAAGATCTCAGCAATGCTTATTCTGAGAGAGGAGGCCCTCCCATCCAGGCCACCTCAGCCCTCCGAGGCTCCTAGCGAAATGGCTCAGAATAAGAATTTTGCATTATTTAGGCCAGCAAAGTCCGAAGTGGGAGCGAAGAATACCACCAAATATGAAGAAGGACCGGCGGATGACTTAAGTGAAGGTGGGGTATCACTACCTCACGAAGTTCTTCTCTCCTCTCCAACTCAAACAAAAGTATCTACTAGATCCGATGATGAGGACTTTTCTATTTCGATGACATCACTATTTGGTGGAAATAAAAGCAGAATTTCAGTGACATCAGATGACGACTCAGAATAGTAAGGTATTGAGAATTTGCGATGGGGTACAAAGGGCTTGCCAAGATTGTGGTGGTTCTGGTTGCATAAAGTGCGCTAGAACGATATCAAGAATTCAGAAGTATGCTGAGGCAGGAATCCCAGCAAGCTATTGGACAACCTCTTTCCATAACTTTAAGGGAGATCCCTCCTACGCAGAGATCGTTCGAGGGGTCATCTCCGATATAGATAAAACATATGATTCCGGAAGATCATATATGTTTGCAGGACCTCTAGGGGTGGGGAAAACATTTGGAATATCATCCATACTAAAGATGGCCCTTTGTAAGGAGTATTCTGCCAGATACTCCAGCATGGTAGAGGTTATTAATCAAATCCTTTCTGGTGGCAATTCGAATGCGGTCGCAGAGCTTATCAAATATGATTTCTTAGCCATCGATGAGTTTGACAACAGATGGATTTTTCCATCCGAGAAATCCGAACAAATTTTTGGCTCCACGATGGAGTATATTTTACGGAGCAGGTTCCAAAATGGGCTTCCTACCATCCTTGCCACGAATAATGCTGAGATTGACGACATCTTAACTGGGATGTACGGCAAGGCTTTCTCCTCATTGAGGAGCCAATATATGGAGACTGTATTTTTATCCGGGAAAGACTTTCGAAAGAGGACTAAATGATCGAATCTAAGATTTTGAATTGGATGCTGCGCGGGCCAATTCAGCTTGCTGACGTCTACAGAAGTATTGAGCCTGGCCTCTTGCTTGAGTCATTCAACAAGAATTACAAAGGCGTTCTCAGAGCAGTACAAGAATATCATAGCAAATATAAAACACCGCCATCCCCATCAATCTTAGCCGGAATGCTAAGTGAAAAAGATCAGGTTATATTAGAGTCAATCTGCGAAGATGATTGCGCTCAAAATGAAATCCAGTTCTATGTAGATGAACTAAAGAAGGCCTTCAATAAGCACCTGGCAAATGAGGTAGCCAGAATTATTGAGGCTAGCGATGATAATCTTGGAAACATCAATCAGAATCTGAGAAACGTCGTAGTTAAAATTGAAAAGCTTGGAAAGAACGCCGTCTTCTCAGAGGGAAGCTTTACTGATTCTATCCAAGAAAGAGTCGATGATTATTTATACACAAGGAATAACCCAAACCAAGTTATGGGTGTTTTTTCGGGGTTTAAAGCTCTAGATGATTACACCTGGGGAATTAAAAACTCAGAAATGATGATTATCTCCGGAGCTACATCCAGCGGTAAAAGTCTCCTCATGATGAACATGGGTATTAACGCCTGGCTGGGAAGTAATGATCCAGCAAATTTCGACGGAACATACCTTGGCGATGGAAAAAACGTTGTGTATGTAACCCTCGAAATGTCAAAGAGGCAGCTGGAACAAAGAGTTGATGCCAATATTGCCAGGATTAGACACCGCTCGATTATGCGAGGCAGTCTAACAGACTCAGAAATGAAAGATTGGAAAAGATCCTTAGACTTTCAGAAGGGATATGATAAAAAATTCTACATTGTAGATATGCCTCGTGGAACAAAAACCATGGAAATTGAGGCCAAGTTTGATGCTATTGTCGGCCAGTTTAAGCCAGACCTTCTTTGTGTAGATTATCTTGGTATTATGAAACCAAACAAGTCCTACGGTGCAGACTGGGAGGACGTTGGACATACCGCAGAGGATCTTCATGAGCTTTGCCGAAAGAAAAATATTCCTCTTATTACTGCCGCTCAGAGAAAGGGAAGAATTCGCGGGGCTGGAAAAAATAAAGGCGAAAATATTGAGGACTCAGAAGAGATCGGAAGATCCAAGATGATTGGTGATAATGCCAACATCATCCTTCTTATTGAGAATAGAAACGAAGAACACCTTCGTGAGGATATGATTGTTCATGTGACAAAGAATAGAGATGGCCCAAAGGGTAAGGTCACCCTCCTGAAGGACTTCGAGAAATCACGAACTATCAGCGCCCCAGACAACTGGTCAGGTGGCGAGGATTTAGAAGATGAGGTATGAAGAGCTGAGGGGAAAAATAAAAAAGAATGATTTCGTGGAGCTAAGAACAAAGTTTCAAAATAATTTAAATAAATGTGTAATTCTTTTTATGTCAAAAGATCTAATTAAGATTGCTATGATTTTAGAAGATGGTGACACGGCAGCGGTATCCCCTGTTATGGCAATAACATATGATGTCTTATCGGCAGTTAATAAAATAGATAGTCACAAACTTCTTTTTTATTCAGATTTAAATAATGTTCATATAAACAAAGCGATTATGAGTAAAAATAATAATAAAAGATCTAATGCCAAAATATAATTTCTCATGTGAAGATTGTCATAATAATCAACAGGACCAACTAACTATCCAGGAGTACGTCTCTTTAAAAGATATTAATTATTTTTGTAATAGTTGTGGATCTAAAAAATTAATCAGAATTTTTAAAAATACATATTCAAATATTGATCGAAACACTCAAGATATAATGGCGGAAATAAAAGATGAGATAAGGGCAACAGTTGAAAAGGTAAACTCTGGAGATATTTCATCAGCATCTGACATTTATGGTCAGGAGGTTAATAAGTTAAAGGTAAAATGAATAAATAAAAAATAGGAAAATAACATGGCTGGTAAACTATCAATTCTATCAAACATCAATAAGTTTATCAAAGCTCAGGATGAGCAACTTTGGACAGGAACATTAGAGGATTATATTTCGCTGGTTGTCAAAACTCCCGCCATCCATATGACCTCCCATACCAGAGTTCTCAGGATGATTGAGAGCCATGGAGTTGAGAAGGATGCCTCCGGAAAGATTGTCAAATATAATTTCTTTAAAGACGAGATCTTTGGAGTTGATTCCTCTATTGATGAGATCGTTTCCTATCTTCGCGCCGCCGCAGCAGGCAGTGAAGTGGGACGCAGAATCCTGCTTATGTACGGACCAACCTCCTCTGGAAAATCACAGCTAGCCATTATGCTAAAGAAGGGCTTAGAGAAGTTTTCACAGACTGAGTCTGGTGCAATTTACGGATTATCTGAGTCTCCTATGAATGAAGACCCTCTAACTGCTATTCCTCATGAGCTTAGAGAGGAGTTCCTTAAAGAATACGGAATTAAGATTGAGGGAGAGCTTAGCCCCCTTATGTCGATAATTCTAAAAGAAAAATATGCAGGAAACTTTCTAAAACTACCAGTCAGAAGATACCTTATCTCCGAAAAAAATCGTGCAAGTATTGGTACCTTTGTTCCCTCCGATAAGAAGAGCCAGGATATCTCTGAGCTCATTGGGTCTATGGATCTATCTACTGTAGGGCAATATGGCTCTGAGTCAGATCCAAGAGCTTACAAGTTTGACGGTGAACTCAATGTTGCTAATAGAGGCATCATGGAGTTTATTGAAATGCTTAAGGTTGACCAGAAGTTCTTATATGTTCTCCTTACTCTTGCACAAGAAAAAAACATTAAGACTCCAAGATTTCCTCTTATCTTTGCTGATGAGTTCTTACTTTCTCACACCAATGAGAATGAGTTCCGTAAATTCTTAGCAAAAGAAGAAATGGAGGCCCTTCACGACCGCATTATCGTGGTTAAGGTTCCATATAATCTTTCAATCACCAATGAAGTTAAAATTTATGAGAAGCTTATTGCTCAGGCAGACTTCAAAGGAGTTCACGTATCTCCTCACGCCCTATATTGCGCAGCAATGTTTGCTATTCTATCCAGATTGAAGGAATCCACTAATAAGAATCTTGACATAGTTACCAAGATGAAGCTTTACAATGGCGAATCCGTTGAGGGCTTTACCGGAACCGACGTGTCAAACTTCATGGGAGAATACCATGATGAAGGTATGGGCGGAGTCTCTCCTCGTTACGTCATTAATAGAATTTCTTCTATTTTGGCAGAGACCGGAACTACTTGCATTACTCCAATTGATGTCATTCGCTCCATCAGGGATGGCTTTAAGTCAAATGCAAAACTTGACTCAAAAGAAGTTTCTCGACTAGAGGATCTTCTCACCAAGGTAATTGATGAGTACTCCAAGATTGCAAAGAATGACGTTCAGAAGGCATTCTTCCTCAACTTCGAAGAAGAGGTTTCTAATCTTCTTTCTAACTACCTGGAAAACGTCAACGCATTCCTTGATGGTTCCAAGATTGAGAACGATCTTGGTCAGCTTATCGAGCCAAATGAGAAGCTTATGAGAGCTATCGAAGAGAAGATTCAGGTAACCGAATCTGGCAAGCGTTCCTTCCGTCAGGAAATTAGCCGCAAAATGGCTCGTTCTGCCTCTCAGAATTCTGGCCTTCCAAATTATAAGGATCACTTCAAGCTCCGTGAAGCCCTGGAGAAGCAACTCTTTGAGGAGAGACAAGATGTCATTAGGCTTACTGTTAGCACCAGAATCACCGATGAAGGCGCGCTTAAGAAGCTCAACGTAGTCATCAACACTCTTTGTGAAAAATACGGATACACTGCAGAATCAGCTAACAAGCTTCTGAAATATGTTAGCTCTGTTATGGCCAGAACCTAATGAGCAGCAAGGTCAATCGAGAGTTAAGCGATATCTGGAAGCTGAGGCAGAGAGGTAAGCAAGACTCAGAGAGACACAAAGAGCTCTTAAAAAAAGCTATCAAAGAAAAGGGTAAACATATTATCTCAGAATATAATATTGTTACTTCCGATGGTAGCAAGAAGGTTCGCGTTCCTATTAAAGTATTGGAGCCCTACAAGTTGAAGTGGGGCCCATCCAGCAAGTCGGATGGGACAGGGCAGGGATTGGATGGAAAGCCTGGGCAGAAGTACAGAATAGGCAGCGGAAAGCCTCAGCAGGGCTCCGGAGGTCAGGGCGGAAATGAAGAAGGCGAGATCCTCTTCGAATCAGAAATTACTATTGATGAATTAGTTGATCATCTAATCAGAGAATTAAACCTTCCTTGGATGGAACCAAAATCTAATGCAGAGATAGAGATTGAGAATGAAGAGTTGGTCTCAAGAGAAAAAAAGGGAATTTGGCCCAATGTCGATATAAGAAGAACAGTCATACAGAATCTTAAGCGTAATGCCTCTAAAGGAGCACCTTATGTTGGTGACTTTAAAAAAGATGATCTTATCTATAAGAATTGGGAGGAGCAAAAGGAATACGAGTCACAAGCTGTAGTCTATCTGATGATGGATATTAGCGGCTCTATGACAAAAGACCGTCAAAAGCTTGCCAAGACCTTTTACTTTTGGATGATACAGTTCATCAAAAGAAGATATAAGAGAATCAAAATTCACTGCATCGCACATGATACAAAAGCAACCTTTGTATCCGAGGAAGAATTCTTCAAGATCTCTGATGCGGGAGGAACTCTTTGCAGCTCTGCTTTCGAAGCAGCCTATAATCATATGTCTATAAATTATGATCCTACCAGTTGGAATATTTATGCTATGGAATTTTCAGATGGTGATAACTGGGGTGATGATAACAACAAGTGCATAGAGATAATTAAGAAGATGGTACCCATATGTAGCATGATTGGATATGGTGAAGTAGCGGAAGAGGATCAGCCCTCTTGGTCAACACGAGGTCTTCTTTCCTCTTTAATTAAAAATTCCTTTATAAAAGAACCAAAGGTAATTACTGTAGATGTCAGAAATGATGATGCAGTATTCCCTGCTCTGCAAACTTTCTTTGGGGTAAAAAAATGAGTAATCTAAATTATAGATTGAAAGAGTTTGAAAAGATGGCGGCTGATATCGGAATGACTCATTTTCCAATCGAATTTGAGATCGTACCTCAAGATGTAATGCTAGAGGTAGTTACTTACGCCCTTCCAGCTAGAGCAAGGCACTGGGTATATGGCCAATCATATGATTACCAAAAACATTCTGATGGCATGGGTTACTCCAAGATTTATGAGGTAATCATGAATAACGATCCATCATATGCCTTTATGTTGGATTCAAACTCCGACACTATTAATACCATGGTAATGGCACACTGCGTGGGTCACAGTCATTTTTTCAAGAACAACTATCTCTTTCAAAATACAGACCGAAAGATGGTTTATAATGCCGCAGAAAGAGCCCAAAGAATAACAGAATATGTTCAAAGGTATGGCATAGATAAAGTAGAGCATACAATGAATATGGCCTTCGCCATAGATAAGCATATTGATTGGTCCAAAGGAGAAGACAGATCTCTTTATGGAAAGCCAAAAAAGATTACAAAAGAAGTAAAAAAGAAAGAGTTTGACGATCTTTTAAATCCAAAGAAGCCTTCGAAGATCGAAGTTATTCAGAATGCTAATTTTCCACCACATCCTGAGAGCGATCTACTTTGGTTTCTATCTTCTTATGGAAATCTAGAAGACTGGCAGAAAGATATTTTTGAAATAATTCGTCAAGAAAGTTTCTATTTCTATCCACAGTATTCCACAAAAATCGGAAATGAAGGACTTGCTTCTGTCACACATGCAGAATTTATGTCAAAACTTGATTCTCTTAGTCCAGAGGAGCATCTTGACTTCTGCAGAGTTCATGAGAGAGTTGTCCAACCGGGAGGAAATCCTCTTGATATAAACCCATACTTCCTAGGTTTCACTATCCTTCAGGACATAAGAAAGAGATGGGATAATTATAAGTCAGCTGGAGAATCAAATCTTTCTGGTATGGAAAAAATGATGGAGGTAGTAGCTCAAGAGGATGACATCTCCCTAATTAAGAACTATCTAACTAAAGAGCTAGTAGAAGAAATGAATCTATTCTCTTATAAGTCAGATAAGGATAAGAGTGGAGATTCCATCATTACTATCAAGAGCAGAAATCCAGATGATGTAGCTGAAAGCCTAACCAAGGATATGCATAATTATCGCTCTCCAGTTATTACCATTGAGAAAGCATCTTCCGCCGGAATGGAACTAATCCACCATCCTCACAATGGAAAAACTCTCGATGAAAGAAATCTTGCAAAAGTTATGAGTTATATTTATGAGCTTTGGGGTGCACCAATTGATATGCAAACTGTTGATGATCAAGGAG
>Ga0181347_1000159_pt1 | contig 22218 bp, 17 predicted proteins | sample Su13VDMM110SN_FD_130102 | JGI IMG/M metagenome (GOLD analysis project Ga0181347, IMG submission 130102) | Freshwater viral communities from Lake Michigan, USA - Su13.VD.MM110.S.N | ecosystem: Environmental > Aquatic > Freshwater > Lake | place: USA: Michigan | collected 2013-07-16
AAATGAACACTAAAATTACCCCCAAGAAAAAAGGCCGAGGTAAAGCGGTTAAACCGGCTATGTTATGTACAAGCATTAGATTGGAACCAGAGATTTTAGAATATTATCGTCAGCATCACCCCAACACAATGCAAGCTGTGATGCGTAAGATATTAAAAGATTACGTAGAAAAAAATACTTCTTCACAACTCAACCTCTTCCCATGAGCGTCTAGTTAAATGGTATCCATCGTAAACCCATCTTGTATATGTGATTAGCGGTGTGGTGTTAGGTCTAGACAACTGCGTAAGCGCACTTAACACCTACTCTCTCAAGCCCACGACGGGGGGCGTGTAATATACTAACCCCCCATTTTATTTTCATTAAGTACTTGACAATGTAAAAAATAGGAATATAATAAACTCATGGCTACCCCCGAATCTAAAGTGAAAGCTAAGTGTACTGAGCTACTGAGAGCTGTAGGCGTGTACTACTTTTTTCCTGTAGCAAACGGTATGGGTAGAGCAGGCATCCCCGACATCATTTGTTGTGCGAGAGGTAAGTTTCTTGCTATCGAATGCAAGGCAGGTAAGGGTAAGACCACAGCACTACAAGACAGGGAGTTAGCTGCAATTCAAATGGCGGGTGGTGTGGCGATTGTAATTAACGAAAGCAACCTAACATTGTTAGGCGAAACGCTAAAGGAGATGTTGACATGAGAGAGGACTTTTGCACTGCTGTAAAAATTTTATTGCAACGTATGGAGACGCACCCCGAAGAGTTTTACGAAGAGGTCAATCCAAATCGAATGGTGAACAGCCCTAAGTGGGGGAACTTGCTGTCACAGGTGGTGTCGCTAAAAAATGGTGGTGACATGCGGGGTGAGGCGATATTCTTGACCGAAGCAGAAAAAAATGCGTTGTACAAAGGTTATGTCAAACTCAGACGTAAGGCACTTGATGACTATGTAATGCGTGAGGTGTTGTCGCCCGAGGAAGATAAACAAAAAGAACTATCACGTTCTCTTACAAATTCGCTAGAAAAAACAATTTCTTTATCAACATCAAGCACAAGCAAGAAAAATAAACTTTACGGTGGCGTTAATTACAATCGAACATCAACACCTGTATGAACATAATTACACTTGATTTTGAAACGTACTACTCGCAAACGTACAGCCTGTCAAAGCTTACGACCGAGGAGTACATACGAGGCGAAGAGTTTGAGGTGATTGGCGTAGCTGTAAAGGTGAACGACGATGAAACGCAATGGTTCTCAGGCACAGACGCAGCGATCAAAGAATTTCTCGGAAGTTTCGACTTCGATGACAATCTTGCACTTGCTCACAATGCTATGTTTGATGCCGCTATTCTTACTTGGCATTTTGGTATTCACCCTCGCGGTTGGCTTGATACGCTTAGTATGGCTCGTGCTATTCACAGCACAGAAGTGGGTGGAAGCCTCGACAAGCTTACGCAGCATTATGGCTTGGGTCAGAAAGGTACAGCAGTGGCGTCAGCGATAGGCAAACATCGACTAGACTTCACACCCTACGACCTAGCTGAGTACGGGGAGTATTGCATCAATGACGTTGAGCTAACACGTAAGCTATTTGATTGCATGTCACCAGAGTTCCCCGCATCCGAGCTGCGGCTCATTGATCTAACCATACGCATGTATAGCGAACCGGTATTAGAGTTGTGCGAAATGACATTAACACATTATTTAAGTGCGCTTGTCTCTAGCAAAGAAACATTGCTTGAAGCCGTGGGTATGAATAACCGTGATGCACTAATGAGTAACGATCAATTTGCACTTGCGTTAAAAAATGCTGGTGTCGAACCGCCGCGCAAGATTAGCTCCACAACAGGTAAAGAAACGTGGGCGTTTGCCAAGACCGATGAAGGGTTCAAAACGTTACTTGATCATGAAAGTATAAGAGTGCAAGGATTGGTAGCGGCCCGTTTAGGGCTTAAGTCTACGATGGAAGAGACAAGGGCTGAAAGGTTTAGTAGTATTGCTAAACGGGGTAAGCTGCCCATACCCCTGCGTTATTACGCTGCGCACACTGGTAGGTGGGGCGGCGACGATAAAATAAATATGCAAAATTTAGGGCGTACGTCGTTATTAAAAAGTGCTATCCATGCGCCTGAAGGCTACATGATGATTGACTCAGACTCATCACAGATTGAGGCGCGTACGGTGGCGTGGTTGGCGGGGCAAGATGACTTGGTGCAAGCGTTCGAGGATGGTAAGGACGTATACAAGATTATGGCGTCAGCGATATACGGTAAACCCGAAGAAGATATCACTAAGGAAGAACGGTTTGTAGGTAAGACTACGATTCTCGGTGCAGGTTATGGCATGGGTGCGGTTAAGTTTCAAGCTCAGCTAAAGACATTCAATGTGGAGGTAGAAGCCGAAGAAGCAGCTCGTATCATTCAGGTGTACCGTGGAACATATCCTAAGATCCCACTTTTGTGGAGGGAAGCAGGTAAGGCACTCGATGCAATTGAAGACGATAAAACCAGTGAGTTAGGGCGTAAGGATGTACTGGTTGTAGATGGTAAAAAGGGCATTCGTATGCCTAACGGTTTATATATTAAATACCCCAATTTGCGTAAGCGCACGAACGATGATGGTAAAGACGAGTACGTATACGACACCAAGCGTGGTAAAGCGGTTATCCCTAATAAGATATATGGCGGCAAAGTTGTGGAGAATGTATGTCAGGGGTTGGCTCGTACTATTATTGGTGAACAGATGTTGAAGATTGCCAAGAAGTATCGGGTGGTGATGACCGTGCATGACGCAGTTGCTATCGTTGCACCTGAAGAAGAAATTCTTAACGCACGGGAATATGTTGAACTGTGTATGAGAATACGCCCATCGTGGGCACTAGACTTACCATTGAACTGTGAAAGCGGACACGGTAAGTCTTACGGAGAATGTTAACCCAAGGAGAAGTAATGGAAATGCGTGACTACTTTGCGATACAAATTATGCAAGCGTTAATTAAAAACACTGCGGCGTTACCTGAAGATCATGAATTTAATTTTCATAATGCTATTGAATTTGGAGTTAATTTTCATTTAGATATAGGTGGTGCAGGAGCTGACGCAGATGAGAAGTTTACTTGGGCGCAATATTTAGCTGAAGAATCTTATGAAATTTCCGATGCGATGGTAAAAGCACGAAGTGCTAGAGAGCTTTGGGATAAGAAGTGTGAGGCAGAGAAGGAAGCAACGAAATGAACGATGAAGACCTGAGAGACTTGTTTGCGGGGTTGGCGTTAATGGGCATATTGGGCGGGCGTTCATCGTTCGGATTTAGACCCGACACGGTATCAGTCCTTGCATACGAAACCGCGGACGCAATGATTAAAGCCAAGTATGCTGAATCTGTACCTGAACCCGAAGAAGGGATTACAGCTATTAAACACCTGAACCCGAATACAGCTATTAAACCTAAGCGTAAGAGGTCAGTAAATGTACCCCCCACTACAGATTAAAGACATTATCGAACAGGAACAAAAAAACATGGGTAAGTCATCGGTTACAGCTAATGAACAACAGGTTGGCGGCGACCACTATAAGACTGAGATTCAGCCTTGGGACTTTATCGTTGCAAACAACCTTGGATATCTTGAAGGTAACATTATCAAATACGTTAGTAGGTGGAAAGATAAAGGCGGTGTGGAGGATCTAAAAAAAGCACAGCACTACTTGCAAAAATTAATTGAGATAGTAGACAAATGAAAGCTCAATGGTCGTATAGCAGCCTGAAAACATTTCAGCAATGTCCTAAAAAATACTACCACTTAAAGGTGGCGAAGGACATCGTGGACGAGGGCGGTGAAGCAGCTAACTACGGCAAGCTTGTACATAAGGCAGCCGAAGATTACGTACGTGATGGTGTACCAATCCCCCCGCAGTTCGAGTACATGCAGCCAATCCTTGACGCACTTATTGCAATACCCGGAAAAAAGTATTGTGAAATTGAAATGGGTATCGCCATTCGCAAGGGTAAGTTTGTAGCCTGTGCGTTCGATGCACCTGACTACTGGTGGCACGGTATTGCTGACTTGGCAATTATCGACGGTGGACGGGCATGGTTGGTTGACTACAAGACTAATAAAAATGCAAAGTACGCCGATACTAAGCAGTTGGACTTACTTGCTGCGGCGATGTTCTTGCGCTTCCCTGAATTGCTTGAGATTAAGTCAGCCTTGGCATTTGTGGTAAGCAAAGAGTTTGTTAAGAAAGAGCATCACAGTTTTTACAAGACTAGGTACTTAGAGGTTATGAAACCAGAGCTTGACCGATTGGAAGCGGCGCTCGACAATAAAGTTTGGAATCCAATATCAGGCCCCCTGTGCGGATTCTGCCCTGTGTCTACTTGCGTACACCATAGAAAAAGGAAATGATATGCCATACGTAAACAAACCTCGTCCATACGATAAAGAGTACGCCGACTACCAAGGTACTCCTGAACAAATTAAGAAACGTGCTGAACGTAACAAAGCACGGGCAAAGATGATGAAAACAGGTAAGGTAAGCAAAGGTGATGGTAAAGATGTTGCCCATGTAAAAGCCATTGACAAAGGCGGTTCGATCAAAGACGGTCTGCGTGTCGAAGACGCAGGAGCTAACCGGTCATTTAAACGTGACTCCAAACGTAATCTGGTTTCCGAAGCTAGCGTAAGAGAACGTAAGAAAAAATGAATGATTACAACTGGCCCGGACAATTTATTCCGTTTGCACATCAAAAAGTAACCTCGGCGTTCTTAGCTGAAAGACCAAGGGCATTTTGCTTCAACGAGCAGGGGACGGGTAAAACAGCGTCAGTTATTTGGGCAGCTGATTATCTTATGAATGCTGGAGTAGTACGTAGAGTGCTAGTGGTATGCCCCCTATCAATTATGAAGTCCGCATGGCAAAACGATTTGTTTAAATTTGCTATGCACCGCACTTGTGATATTGCGTACGGCAATAAGAAAAAACGTGCTCAGATCATTAACGGTGGTGCAGAGTTTGTCATCATTAACTTTGATGGGTTAGCAATTATTAAAGATGACATCAGGAACGGTGGGTTTGACTTGCTCGTAGTGGACGAAGCGTCGGCGTACAAAAACTCAACAACTGAACGTTGGAAAGTATTGCGCGACTTGAACAAAACAATCCGGGGCCTTTGGATGCTTACTGGTACGCCAGCAGCTCAATCACCAATAGATGCATTTGGTTTAGCAAAGCTTGTTAACCCTAAAGGTACAGTGCAATTTTTTGGTCAGTTTAGAGATCAAGTCATGTACAAGGTTGGCATGTTTCGTTGGTTACCTAAACCTAATGCACAAGCTGTGGTGCATGCTGCACTGCAACCGGCGATACGGTTTGAGAGGGATCAATGCTTGGATTTACCAGAGGTAACGGAAGTTGAACGTGATGCGCCATTGACCGCGCAGCAGATGAAATTCTATCGCATGCTTAAGAACGACATGATTATGAAGGCGGCAGGCGAAGAGGTTAGTTCTGCCAATGCTGCAACTAACTTAAACAAGTTACTGCAAATATCCGGTGGTGCAGTTTACACAGATCACAAAGAAGTCGTTGAGTTTGATGTGTCCAACAGATTGCAAGTAGTGCTTGAGGTAATTGAAGAGTCTAGCCATAAGGTACTGGTGTTTGTGCCTTTTACGCACACTATCGAGTTACTTAAAACGTACTTAATTAAACACCACGTAACATGCGAAGTTATCAATGGCGCAGTGCCGGTTAACCGCCGCAGTAGTATCGTTGATGACTTTCAGAAAACTGATAATGTGAAGGTACTTATCATACAACCTCAAGCAGCATCACATGGTCTCACGCTTACAGCAGCTAACACAATCATTTGGTACGCACCCGTGATGTCGGTTGAGACGTACCTGCAAGCCAACGCACGTATTAATAGGCCCGGACAAAAGAACGCTATGACTATCGTGCACATCACAGGCAGTGAAGTGGAAGCGCGTGTATATCAAATGCTCACCGGCAAAATTGGTGATCATGTAAAAATAATTGATTTATATCGACAAGAGATTGAACAAACTTCTTGACAAAGTAAAAAACATAGATATAATAATAACTTCCTTATAGGAGAAATTCATGGAAGCAACGGAAAATAAAATATCCGCCGAAGAGTTGGCGAAGGTATATATTAAGATTCGTGATGCAAAGGAAGAAGCGGCTGAAAGACACAAGCAAGAGATTGCCTCGTTCAACGAACAGCTCGATGCTATCTCAAGTGAGATGTTAGAACTATGTAAGTCGCTAGATGTATCCAGTATGCGCACGAATGAAGGGACAATCATTCGTAGAGTAACGACCAATTTCAATACAAATGATTGGGGTTCAATGTTCGAGTTCGTTAAGGAGCACGATGCGTTTGGACTATTGCAGCAACGGCTACATCAAAGCAACATGAAGCAGTTTTTAGAAGAGCACCCTGAACTACTACCTCCGGGTTTGTGGTCAGAGAGCAAATACACCATCGTAGTTAAAAGAAGCTAATTTTTCAGGAGAAGTAACAATGAGTAACATTTCTATTTTTAACCAAGAAGTACCAGATTTTCTGCGTGGCTCTGAGCTTAACGACTTGACCAAATCATTGGCGGGTACTCGCAGTGGTAGTCGTCGCATTTCAATTCGTGGCGGCGTGTTTCGTAAAGTAGTTGGCGGTGAAGAAGTTGGTAAGTTGTCTGGGCGTGAAATGAACGTCATTATTGTCAACGCACGTAAAAACGTTTCCCGTATTTATTATGCCGGTAAGTACAACGCTGAAGAGATTGTTCCTCCTACATGTTGGGCAAATGACGGCGATGCTCCTGACGCTTCCGTAACAGACAAACAAAGCGCTAACTGCGCAACATGCCCGCAGAACGTCGCCGGTTCTGGTGAAGGTACTAGCCGTGCTTGTCGTTATCAACGCCGTATTGCCGTGCTGCTTGAAGGCGATATGTCTGGCGATGTGTATCAGCTTACGCTACCCTCGAAGTCGGTCTTTGGTAAAGGCGAAGGTAACATTCACCCGTTCGAAAGTTACACAAAGTACATTGCTGGCAATGGGCGCAACATAAACCAAATTATTACCCAAGTAAGCATGGACTTAGACAGCGATACAGCTAAGTTGTTTTTCTCACCAGTGCGCCACATTAACCATGAAGAATGGGAAGTTGCCGAGGCTGCTGGGAATTCAATCGAAGCTAAAAACGCAATCACGATGACTGTTGGTCAAATGGATGGTGTGAAGAAACCCTTGGCGTTAGGTGGTAAGCCGTTAGTAGAAGAAGCTTTTGAAAAGCCAGTAGCTAAGGCTAAAGCTGTTGAAGTAGAAGATGCCGAGATTGTTGAGCCTGTTAAACGCACAACGAAGAAAGCTGACGCCGCACCCGCAGCTAAAGCAAATCTGGCTTCCGTAATCAGTGCATGGAGCGATGCGTAAACAATTATGAGCTACGGATATAGTTCAATACTCGTTGAACGGAACAAGAAGGCGGATCGTCGTCATCTTGGAGTAGCTCTTGGACGCAAATGCATAGCCCTCAACATTCCAGTGTCAGACCTCGCAGAGCAATTAGGCGTGAGCCGTATGACGATATACAACTGGTTTGTGGGGCAGCATGACCCCCAAGCACACTACGTTTCTGCGATTACGGAGTTTCTTCGGAAACTTAAATAACATTGGGTATGGACTAAGGGGGCTTGCCCCCTGTCTACTCGTCTCTGGAATAAATAGATGGATACGTTTGACCTTCTCGATGCCGTACTACCCGACAATGGGTGGTTCGCTGTAGTTGGCATTAAGGGTAAATCCATTAAACAGGAGATAGTTCAAACTCGACAAGAACTTGATGATATTGCACAGAAGTTTATACAGGAAGAGCGCAATGTATTTTTTGGATGCGCTAAGTACGCAACAGATCAATCACGTACAAAAGCTAACGTACTTGCGCTCAAGAGTATGTGGTTGGATATTGATTGCGGGGAAGCAAAAGCAGCAGACGGTTTAGGGTATGCAACCCAGACCGAAGGGCTGACCAAGCTCCAAGAATTCTGTAAGTTAATCGGCTTACCTAAACCAATCATCGTCAACTCAGGGCGTGGATTGCATGTGTACTGGCCTTTTACAGAAGTCGTAGACAGAAAGCAATGGGAACCTGTTGCCGCTAGATTAAATGAACTGTGCAAAATACATAACTTTTTAGTTGATGCGAACGTATTTGAGGTTGCGAGAATTCTGCGTATACCTGAAACTCTTAACTTTAAGGACAACCCCCCTAGCGAAGTATCTGTATTAACCATTGGGGAACCAATTGAGTTTGATGCATTCTCTAAGCTGCTTGGTGTAAAAGATACGCCAGCTTTATCAATTTTTAATACTGTACCGCTTGTACAAGAGACAGGGCTTAACGCCCTAACCCAATCACTTGCGGGTAACACGATTCAAAAGTTCAGCAACATTATGGTTCGTGGAGAGCATGGATGCCAACAGCTCAATCATGCCTTTATGAACCAAGCGGAAATACCAGAACCGCTTTGGTGGTCGTCGCTAACTGTAGCTAACCTATGCGTAGATAGAGATAAAGCTATCCACATGATGTCTAGCCAACATCCTGACTACGACCCAATTACAACTGAACGTAAAGCTACACAAGGTGGTGCAGATTCAGGGCCTCATCGTTGCGCTACGTTTGAAAAACATAACCCCGGCGGCTGTAATGGGTGTAAATGGCAAGGCAAGATATCGGGGCCAATTGCTCTTAGTAAGGAAGTGCTAGAAGAACAAGAGGAAGAGTACGAAGTTGAAGTAGAAGTCCCAGAGGAGGATGATCTTAATATTGTTGACGTAGGATCACCACAGTACAAAATACCTGCGTACCCAAAGCCTTTTCAGAAAGGGCCAAACGGTGCTATATACCTACCACCCAACGGGGAAGAAGCCGAACCAATCTGCGTGTACGAGCATGCATTGTATGTTGTTAAGCGTATGCACGATCCCGAGTTCGGACATGTGAACTTGTTAAGACTGCATCTGCCTATGGACGGAGTAGTGGAGTTTGTTGTACCGCAAGCAATTGTTGCAGTGAAAGAAGAGCTACGAAAGGTACTTGCTAAGAACGGCGTAGCTGGAACCCCCGCACAAATGAATTACTTGGCTACGTTCGTCAACTCGTTTGTTAAAAATTTACAGTATTCAAAGAAGGTTGAAATTATGAGAACTCAATTTGGTTGGATAGAGAACAACACTAAGTTTGTACTTGGTGATGTGGAGATTAGTAAGGACGGTACATTCGGCAGTCCGCCATCTTCAGTTACTAAAAACATCGCGCAGTATGTAGGCCCTGTTGGAGACTTTGGTAAGTGGAAAGAAGTATTTAACATGTACGCTAAACCCGGCATGGAACCACATGCATTCGCCGCACTGACTGCATTTGGTGCACCACTGTTTAAGTTTACGGGTTTGAAGGGCGCGATCATTAACGTGATCTACAAGTTCGGTGGCACAGGCAAGTCTACTACGTTGTTTATGTGTAATAGTGTGTACGGACATCCTGAACTACTTGGTTCAAACTGGGATGACACTCGCATGGCTAAGATGCAACGGTTGGGGGTAATGAATAACCTACCATGCACAGTTGATGAGATAACTAGCCTAACCCCCGAAGAGTTTTCGTCTATGGCGTACAGCATGTCACAGGGTCGTGGACGTGATCGTATGGAGGGGTCAACTAATAAGCTACGGGATAACTCAACTACGTGGCAGACAATGGGTCTGTGTAGCGCGAACGCATCGTTCTATGAGAAGCTTGCCAGTGCTAAGGCAGGCGGTAACGCAGAGATGCTACGCTTGTTCGAGTACGAAATATCTCCTAACAATCTTATTTCAACAGAAGATGGTAAGCGCATGTTTGACCATCAGCTTAAACAGAATTACGGACATGCGGGTGAGATTTACATTAAGTGGCTGGTTAACAATCTGGAGGAAGCAGTTTTAACGGTGTTAAAAATCCAAGCCAAGATTGACTCTGAACTCAAGCTTACCCCTCCCGAGCGATTCTGGTCAGCAGTTGCGGCGTGTAATATCACCGGCGGGCTAATCGCCAACAGCTTAAATCTTTCAGACTACGATATGAAAGCAGTTTACGCATTCTGCTGTAATACTATTCAGGGTATGCGTGAAGAGATTAAGACACCAGCCGAAGATGCAACCGTTGTAGTGGGTGAATACATTAACCGCCACATGCAGAACATCCTCGTGGTGAAAGCAGACATCGACAAGCGTACCGCAGCTAGCTCTATGCCAACGCTCGAACCTCGTGGGGAGTTGCTTATCCGCTACGAACCAGACACTAAGCAGATGTTCTTGGTAACAAGCAAATTTAAGTCAGATTGTGTAGAACGCCAGATTAACTACAAGGACACGCTTAGAGAACTAAAAGAACGCGGTATTCTTGTAGGTAACCCCAACAAGCGTATGTCTAAGGGTATGAAGATTACATCACCGGCAGTGCATACGTTGCAGTTTAACTGTGCTAACTCTGGCTTTATTGATATGGATGGCTTGATCGTGTCGGAGCTAGATGATGCGAATAGAGACGCTAACGTATAACGTTAACTGGAGTCGGTTTCGTAGGGGGAGTTCGTTTTTCATCCCCTGCATAGACTGCGACAAGGCTAAGAAAACTATTCAGGCTATCGCTAAGAAGCAAAAAGCTAACATTGTTATGCGAGCAGTTGTAGAAGAAGGAGTAAGGGGTATCCGTACTTGGCGAGTTTAGCAGTATACTGACCCCGTTTCTCCTTGAAACACTCTCCTTTTCCCCCACCTCAGCAGTGGGGGGTTTTTTATTTGCCCATAATCTGTCTATTGTATTTAGTCGCTTTCGAGCGGAAGTACTCAGCAAGTGTGTCATCTATACGATACCCCCGCACAGACTTACCCGCTTTTTCTAGCGCAGATTCCCCAGACTCTATTAGAGTATCACTGTCGATATATATGTTGTCCACTGGGTAGCGTTTGTTATGCGCAACAAGTTTTTTCTTCCAATCGGCTAATACCTTAGCGCGATCCTCGGGGTCTTTTTTGGGAGAAACTACCAGCTTTCCGTAATCTTCTAAAAGAGCCGCTCTTTTCTTTTTGGCTATTACTTCTTGGTTTTTATACTGAAAATTATGGTCTTGTATAGCAGCGGCGCGGGTACTACTGATACCTGTAGCTTGCGCAATTATGTTAGTAGTAGACAATTCATCTGCCGATAAAATAGTATCGCCCTTACGGTTTTTTACCCCTTCTTGACGAAGCTCTTCACCCTTAAGCGGGTTGCCGTAGAAAGGGCCTACTAATTTAGGAATACCCTTCAATATGTCACCTTCTAACAGGTCGTCTATACCTTCCATAACTTTTTTCGAAGCTCCTGCCGCAGGTGGCATCATTGCTTCCGCATGGTTAAGCACATACTCTCTTATGCTTTCGCTTTCTCGTACAGGTTTAAGCCATATACCATTAAGTGACATACGTGGGCCAACGTTAGCATCTGATAAAACTGAAATTGGCCCCCTTTCAATCATTGTAGCTACCGAAAATCTATCTCCATTCTCCCCCCCAAACGTCATGCCCCCAAACCATCGAGGTAAAAACTCGTAGCGGAAACGCATGTCGGAGTTCATAGCAGAAAACGCATCTTTACTTATACGTACCCGTTTATTTTCAGTTTGGCGTTTTGCAAATTCTTCAGCACCCATTTTTTTAGCGGCTCTGTTCAAGTACCCTTCTTCATCTTCAAAGCTATCTAGCAGCGCGTCAATCACGCTACAAATAACGTTGTAAAGAGGTAGACCAGTCGCGCCGTAAAACAGAGTACCCATTAGTAATATACCGCTTAAAAGGTGGACAGCTTTTATAGCCTCTTCTTTCCCCTGAGTACCCGCCACTTTTAAAGTATTTTTAACTAGAACCGATGTAACAACTGCCGGATACATTTTGAACTGTAGTAGCATTTTCCCCACACCCTGCATTACTGGGGGTCTACTAAAGCGGTCAAACCGCCCCATATATAATTGCACTACACTGACCGCTTTCTCCACGGACTTATCAAAATCACCTGACTTTTTATATGCAAGATCGAACGCCAGCATGTAAGAAATTTCACGAGTCAAACGTTCCGCACTAGAAAACAACCCCGAAGTAATTTGTAGTGCTAGTCGTCCACTCTTCTTGTATATTTTATCTACTGCACTATTTGGTGTGCGGCTTAGATCGAATGTGTTACTGGTTATACCTTGCGCTAGAATGCCCAGTGCAAGAGCTTCATTAAAGGCTCGTTGATATATAGGGTTACTTCTCACTAACGAAGACTCTTTAACTGTTGGAGGTATCATCCTACGAACCCCATCAGCATCTTCTTCTTTAAACCCCAGTGATTTGTATACCGACATCCACTTAGCAAGTGCTTTTGCCGAATTTGCATACCCAAAATTAGTGTTAAGGTCAGGCATGATAAACAGCGGAATGGCAGATGTTTGGATTATTGCGGAACCTACCCCAGTAAGCAGTAAATAAAACGAAAGTTGCGTAGTAAAGTTAATTGCCGCACTTTCTGGTTTTGGGTTAATTTCGTCTAAAGCACGACGTTCCATCTCGTTAACAAATTCATCTAACTCTGTTTTTTTTGTGGGGGACATTTTGTAAAGACTGTCTTTTGCCCGCTGTACCCCTTCAAGAATATCAGGTGCATAACGTAATTTAGCTACTTGCGAAGCAATACGTGTAGCCGATGTTTTAAAGTTACGGAATATATCTCTACTGAAGCCTGTAACATTGTCCGCACGTATATAGTTTTTACGGAAACTTTGTTCTGGTAACGTCGCCAAGTAAATTTGATATAGCTCGTCTTTGAGATTCTCTTTGTTTACTAGAGGGGTTTCCGTAGCTGTCTCGATGGCGTTAAACATCTCCGTAAGCATCTTGCTCTCAGAAACAGTGCGATCACGGTCGCCCTTATCATCTAATTCACGACGTACTTTAAAAATATCTCCGTTTTCAGGGTTAACTTTAAGTTGTCGTGCGCGTTTATTAATAGCATCTTGACGTTCCTCTTGCGTATCGTAGTGATAAACTTCCCTTCTCTCACCGCGATTTACGGTAAGTACGAAAGTGCCGTGGCGCATGAAGGGGAAATATTCGTCTATACCTTTAAAATCGCTATCCTCGTACATACGGCGCACGGAAAGCATCAACCTGCCTTTTGGGGTAGACGGATCATTTACATTACCCTTAAGCCCTAGACGGTTAATATTTCGATCTAGTAACGCACGGGTCAATGCAGCGGAGTCTTTATAGAATTGCCGTACCATTTTGTAATTTTTATGCCCGTCTGGGAAGTTACCTAAAGTTTCCCACGCATTAAACGTTACATTAATGCTGTCACGACGTTCTTGTAGGAGCTTGTCAATGGCTGTAATTTGATTCTGATTTAGTCCGCCCCCTGCTTTTTCTTTAGTTAACTGTACTATTTTTGGATCATTCTTTAGCGCGTCAGCACGGTCTGTAAAAGTAGAAGGACTTACAGCAGTAAGACGAGCAATGTGCATGGCGGTAGCCATTGCATCCATACCTTTTTTACGTTGCTTACGGGCAAACTTACCTAATGTTTCAGCGTGTTTTGTATACGCACTTAACAACATTTGCCGCATACCAGACATGCGCTGAACGGCATCGTCAATATCTTTAAATGCTGAGACGTCTTTACCTTTCCACGCCAAAATTTCCGGTGTAGGGGTAACAAATAACACACCTTTTTTAGCCTTAACAGACATGCCCCTCCAACGTGTATTTAAAGCTTCTTGGTACGGCCCAAATGATCGCTGCTGCGCGGCTTCCTGTAATAAATTAGGAGCTTCCGAACTTTGGATGGACAACGCCGCTTTCTCTACCGCATCGTCAGCTTTGTCTACTTTTGCATCCAGCACGGTGTTAACTGACTGGACAGGTTCGTAGTATTGTTCTTGCAAGAGTCCTTCGGTAATAAGCATGAGGTCTTGCAGGGCGGACTGGTGCTCGTCGTCCATCTGGAACATCTTACGCATATCGTTAACAAAACGACTAAACAGGTTTTTGAAGAAGTCTGATGCTTGATCTTTGCGTATGTTACCGGGGGCCGCGAGCAAGAAATTCTGCATATCTGCATCAGTCAAGCCGTAGGCAACAAACTCTTTAAGATCATTCGCGACGTCTAGCTTCTCCATCTTGTGGCGCAGGTTTCGTGGTATGGGTTGCCCCGATGCTTGTAAGTCTTCATACGCTTGCTGCGCATTCGCCATCGTAAAAAACAACCCATCAATCGCTTGCTGCAGCCCCGGAGGTACTGGCTTACCCGCCTTAGTTAATTCTTGCCACTGGTCAATCTTAGCTTCGGTCGCTGCATGCAATGCTTCATGTAAAAATATGGTGTTATTCACACCCTGCAGGCTAGGATCATTGCCAAAGTTCTCACCACGGAGAACTATCATTCTGTACACTTTATCGCCGTACCTTCTTGAACTGTACACACCAGCAGCATCATTTTCAAGCAGGTCTTGAATGGCATCCGGTGTATTTTCTTTTGTATCAGCAACGACTAACTTTACATCTGTTACATAAGGTTTAAATTTTGCAGCAAGCAAACGCTCGAACGGCGTACCGTTGCGTATGATGTGGTCTATTGCTTGTGTAGCTGTTTCAAAATCATACAGCGCTGGGTTAACTTTGCCTGACGACTTACTACGCGCAGCAGATGGTTTAGGTGGACGAGTCTTCTCAAATTCAAGACGGGTTTGCAAGTCAGCACGTTCTTTTTGTGTAATCTTATCGCTGCTAGCTAAGAAGTCACGAGCTTTACCACCCGAAGCAGGTTTAGTACGGTATGCATTTTTTGTTGCAAACTCGTTGAGCTTGTAGATATACTCACGGCGCACTCCATCTAACCCCTGCGTAGCCACCTTCGTAAAGTCGGGGGATTTAATATTCGCAGGGTCAAACTCAGAACTTAAAAAGTTAATCAGCTTGTCTACATCACGACCAGCTTTAATTGCTTCGGCTTGGTTAACTCCTCGTTCAGCATCTTTAAATGCTCTTTCTTCTGGGGTCAACTCAATTTTTCTACGACCACGAGGTTTTGGTATTTTTGGCTCAGTACCTTCAACTTTTGGCTTAGCAGGGCGACCACGTTTAGGCTTAGCTGCTTCGGTTGTAGTAGTGGTAGGGGCGGTGGCGGTAGTTTTAACTTTTGCGCCATCCCGTTTATTTGTAATAAAACCATTAATTGCATTGACACCTCCAGAACCTAAAGTATCTTGAGTGCTGCGATTGATTTGTTGTAAAATTTCTTCGTTGGTTTTGCCAACAGCTAAGCCATCGTCTATTGTTTTAGCTACCATTTTTCGTACTAGCTTGCGTTCATCAACCGATGATGTCTTAGGACTCATCCCGCCATTAGTCAATGGTTGCAATAAACTAGTAATTTCACTTTCTGTCTTAAGTGCTTCAGGCGTTTCAGCCTGTGCTTGCTTAACCTCTTGGCGAGCAACGTTACGTTGCGTAGTAGCCTCTTTCTTTGCTTCAGGCGTTACTGCTTCAGTCACCGCAGCTTCTGCTTCAACTAATTTAGTTTGTGCTTGCTCGATAGGTGCAGCAGGTGCTTCGGGTTCTACAACAGCAGGCGCACGTTCCGTAAGTGTAGGAATTTCAACTTTAGCTTCCGTTGGCTTCTTTGCCTCAACAACTTTATCTACAGCCGCACGAAGTGCTTCTCCGCTGGTGGTTATCTCATCGTAGTTTTCGTATACCTGCGCGGCAAACATATCTCGTTTCCACGAGGGTAGGCTATTCCATGCTTTTGCCATAGGCAAACTAGCTTCACCAGACTGCCAAAGGTTTTGAGCTTCCTGTAGGACTTCAACTTTATCGTCGGGAAGTAATTTGGCGTATGTAGGCGCAGGTGCGCGTTCCGTAAGTGTAGGAATTTCTCCTAGTGCAGTACGTTCTGCTCCTTCTCCAACATCAGCCCTTCTAGTATCTCCGACAGTATCAGCCAATCCGCTAGTATCAGATGGTGTAACTCCTTCGGCGGAGGTTGTTCCTTCGAGAGGCATTGAAACGCTAGGTTCAGTTCGTCCGGCGTCATCTCCAGTACGTGTTCTATCGACATCAAGTTCCCCTCTTGCAACTTGCCCCCGTACAGCTTCAGTTGCTAAGTCTAAAGGTAAATTGTAGGTTTTAGCAAAACGAGCTGCTTCTTTAGTAATTAACTGTTCTTCAGATGTTACATCTGTAGTCGGTATATTTAGTACTTCCCCTGTTTCAGGGTCTATGGTAAACGATGGTTCAGTACGCTCTTTAGGGTACGACACCGAAATGCCCGGTGCAGTCGAGGTAATCATTTCCTCTTGAGGTACAGCTGTAGGTTCTGCAACAGGGGTCAGAGCTTGTGCAGCATAAGCTTGTCTAATCGCCTCCATTTGCGCACTTACAGGCTGATAAAAATCATCAAAAAATTTACTAGCTGCTATGTTAGCTGCATATCGCTCGTCGCTACCTTCAGGGAGACTATCTGCTTTTTTACCAAGAACATCATGCTGTGCGGATATAGCCTCACGTTTTTTTGATAATTTTTGGTACTCGGGCAAATCAAAATACCCATACTCATCGAACTCGGAGGCTTCTTGTGGTGCTGCAGCGGGTTGTTCTACGGCTTTGGGTTGCTGCGCGTCTTTTTGTGCGGCTAACTCGTCTAGGGTGGGGGCCTGTGCGCCTTGCAACGCAGAAATTGCCTGCGCATCTACCCCTTGTGGGTTAATAACTGCGTTTTCAAGATCCGCCATAATGGCACGACCAAGTGCTGATTCAGGATTAACTTTTGGTTCAACATATTTTTGATAAAAGTCAGTGGCTACCTCTTTACCTTTAGCACCCGCAGCCATTGTGCCGCCTAGCAACATCGTACTAAGAAACTGCTGCTTAAAAGCGTCTTTAACGCTGAGTTCTTCTTTAGACAAACCAGCTTCAATTTCAGCTTGCCGTTGTCCTACACCTGTTGCCGTTTCACCAATATTCTCCACGCCAATAGAAGCAGTACGTTCTACCAGTTTATTTAGCGCGGATTTATTCATGCCTTTGGCGGGCGCAGAAAACGCCTTAACCATAAGCAAGTTACCAACAGCCTCAGTCGCAGCTTCCCACGAACCATACTTAATAGCGGCGGATTCAAAATCTCCACGCACCGATTGCCATTCGTCTTTGGTCAACTCGCGCCCATACAACTGCTTAGTCTTGTTATTTAGCTGGGTCTTAACACGATCTAAAAATTCATCTTTACTTGCACGGTATGACACAGTACCTGAAGTACCCATCATGGCAGCACCACCAACCAATGGGTTAGCAGTAACAAGCCCAGCACCTGCTGCAGCAAGAATTGACGCGCCCATCGTAGCGAAACTGTAACCGAGCGATTTACCCAACCCACCCAAGTCTTCGTAGTTTTTATCTACTTTACGGTCAGGTGTTTCTGTTTGTTTAATTGCGTAATCAAGGAAGCTGTCTTCCCCACCAGAAATGTCTCCTCCACGAATTGCACGTAGTGCTGTATTTGCAAACGCTGAAGGTATATCTTGCACAGATTGCCCAGCTACAGTCGCAGCTTCACCTATTGCAGGGAGTGGCGCTCTACCTTCTGGATTAAACATTGCACGACTACCGCCAGCCTGTTTGTACACCTCACTCACTGACATGCCTTGTTCTTTAGCAATTTGCCTAGCCGCAAGCTCAACGGATGCACGATCACGGTTTGGCCCCAAACCCAACATACGCCCAACACGATCAATAAACGACGGTGTGTATGCAGTGAGTTCAGGTTGAACTGGTTCGTAAGGTGGGTACTCTTGAAATGCAGTTTGGGCTGCAGCTGATTGTGCGGGGGCTTCTTGAGCAGGGGGTGTTTGCTCTGCAACCGGTGCTTGAGCTTGGGCTACTGGTTCTTCTTGTACAGGGGGCGTAGCAGGTTTTTCCCGTGCAACTACGGGAGCTGCGGGTTCGGGCGTTGGAAGTGCAGCGGGTTCTTCTTGAGTAACTGTAGGAGCTTCTGGTGCAGGGGGAGCGCTCATAGCCTCTAATTCAGCAAGGGAATAACCTTTTTGCGCTGTTTGAGACTGAGTGGCTAAAGCATCTAGTTCTTCTAACGAATACCCCCTTGATGCTTGTTGGGATTGTGCTGCCATTGCGTTAAGCTCATCAAGGGTTAATCCAGTAGCCATTATTTTTCCTCGGGGTAGTATTTCCCATCCGCACGAAGTACATATTTTACGCCATTAACTACTTTTTCTTTAGGTGCGTTACCCCCACCAGTACCACCAGCACCACCAGCACCACCAGCACCACCAGTACCACCAGCACCACCAGCACCGGCAGGACGATTACTTGTATTTTGCACCCCAGTTAAGTTCGAATTAAATATAGTCCTAGCATTATCTTGCGCAAGTCTAAGTTTCCCAGAAAGAGTCGCAATTACAGACTCAGGCTCACCTTGCAGCTCTGCTTGTCGTAGGACTTTTTGTGCATTTATTACGGCAGGATCATTAAATACAGCTGCATTTTGTGCGGCTACTATAGGGCCTACACCGGAAAGATTAGATGGGTCTGGGTTTCTAATCCTTAATATGTCTCTGTATGCTTGCGATTCTGCTTGCTCTTGAGACATATTTGGGTTGTTATTCTTAATAATTTTAGCGGCTCTAGCTACTTCCTGCTGATCTAGTTCGGCTGATGTTACCGCACGAGGAGTTTTTTCTGCATTTGCACGTAAACGTGCAGCACCCATTGTTGCATCGTATGCTATTTGTGCTTTTTGAAGATCAACACCCATCCTGTTGGCTTCTATCAAGAACTTCTCTTTGCTCATACCAAGGTCAAGCATCTGTTTAAGCGTATCGCGGTCTTCTTTGCGGATATCTTTTAGCGCAGACTGGTATTGTGTAACTGCAGGTGCTGCACCTGCGGCAATGTTAGCGAACGCATTGGGGGATGTACCACCCATCATGCCAAGACCCGCTTGGAAAATAGCAAAGTTTTTAGCTTGTTCACGCTCTGAACCGCCCTTACCGCGAAGGTCTTTAAGTTCTTTAGCGTACTCAGCAAACGTCGCACGGCCTTCGGGAGACATGGATTCAATACCGCCATACTTAGAAAAAACGGCAGGCGGCACTGCTGGGACAGGAGGAGCATTAGGATCAACCACTTGCCCTTCATCAGCAAACGCAACAATCCCACCGCTAGCCATACCATTCTCACCCTCATCCATCATAGGTAGGTTGCTTGGTAACTGGTCTATGCCCGGAGGTTGCTGTTCTTGTTGCTCAGCTTGTTGAAGAATGCTTGCAGCCACACTAGGCGGTTTTTCTTGACCCTGTTGGGCAGCTGCCATCTGCGCTTTTTCTTTTGTCTTTTGCTCGATCAGAGGGATGCCGATATAAGCGGGAAGCGACCCGGATTGGATCGCCTGTTGTAGTTGTTGCACGGAGAGCTTTTCAGCCATCGCCATGCGAGAGTTCATATTCATTACCGACATAACTTAACCCCTTCTCATGGCATTATACAAACCAAGCGTAGCCAAACCACTGCTATTTTCTTTAATCTGCCCACCATCTTTTCTTCTGGTAGGCTGACCCATCTGGTACAAGCCATAAGCAGTTGTAGCGGCACCAATTCCCTGCGATAAACCACTTGGATTCTGGTATTGCGCCGTTGTAGACTGGGACATTGGCAAACCACGCAATATCTCGTTCATATACCCAACTTGACCTCTATCGTACCCACGCTCTTCCATAAACTGCTGATACATCTGATCGAGACCTTGTTGTTCTTGACCTTGCTGCAATTGACCAGCTCGCATCTGTGCGTCGGTAATAGCTGTATCTTGACCAAACTCAGTCTGACCAAGTTGCCCCAAAGTGCCAGCTGCGTTTGTTGCTGCGCCCGTGCCTTGAAGTCCGTATTGACCTGCGCCCGTAGCGGCTTGAACTCCAGACAAACCTTGACCTGTCCCTTGCATGCCAGCTTGCTGACCTTGGATGCCTGTGTTTGCACCTTGAAGACCTAGCTGACCGCCCGCGATTTGTTGACCAACACCTTGCAACCCAACACCAGCACCTTGCATTCCAGCCTGTGCGCCTTGAATGCCTTGACCTGTACCCTGCATACCAGTCTGAAGACCTCCGTAACCAGCCTGTAGACCTTGAATCCCTACGTTAGACGCAAACTGTTGAGCTTGCTGTGCTTTTTCATACGCAGACTGTGAGCCTTGTGCTTGAATATTAGCCAGACGATCCTGCAAACCACGCTGATTTTCAGCCTCTACGATTGCTGAGCGCGAACCACCAAACGCTCCGGACTTAACAGCCTGTGCTTGTGTGCCTTGACGGGAAATGTCCGCCTGACGAACTGCGTCTTTCTGTTGCTGTTGCACAACGTTCTGCATGTAGGGCGACATGTACTGCCCCATTGCATCTGCTGAAGTAGCCTGCTGACGATAAGCATCACCCGCACCAAAGCCTTGCTCTGCTGCACTAACCCCGCGCTGTCCAATACCGGCACCTTGAGCGCCATAATCCATACCCATACCGCCGTACTGGGCGCCTTGACTGCCGTACATTGACGCCTGACGTTGCGCTTGCTGAGCCGCGTTTTGGGCTTGTTGAGCGCCTTCTGCCCCGAACTGCGAAGCTGCAGCACCGTAGCCAGCACCTGCCTGACCATAACCAAGAGCTGTATTTTGCAACTGTTGCGCGTTTTGTTGTGCGCCAAGACCCTGTTGACCCGCGCTATAGGCAAGGTTAGAAGCGTCAGTCAGTTGCCCAGAAGTCTGCATTCCAGCCACATTCTGCATGGCTTGAGCTTGCATCGGAGTAAACGCAGCATTTCGTTGACCACCATACGCTTGGTACGGCTCATCCATAACTGCTTCAGCTTTGCCCAACATCTTTTCAGCATAGGGGCGGGCATACTCAGGGATGGTTGTTGTGGTGACATTTTGATTAGTAGGCGCACTTGGCCCACCACCACCTTGAGGCTTAATTTGACCACGCGCATCGCGCTGAAACGCCCTTTGGGGCAACATGCCATCTAAGTCATAGATCATAAGATTACCTCAACAATTCTGTATTTATCTTTAAAACCAAAACGGTCTAGCAGCCTAGATACAGAGTCCCGCGCAGCGCATTCAATTGCGGTTGCTCCGTGTGTCCTACAAATACTTTCTAGCTGTTTAAACGTCTCATCGTTAATAATTGACTTGCCACCCGTACCAGTAATAAACGCAACTCTGTGATTGGGTCTGTTAAAAAAATCAACAGTCATTGCACCGTGAATCTTGTTCTCATCATCTGTTGCAACTAACAGCAACCACCCGCCAGTCAGTACATACATCTTAATTTGGTCAAGCGTATAGTCCCCTTTTGACTGCGCTTGTGACTCTGCCATATAACTTTCTACAAAAGGCCAAGTCTGTGCTGCGTGTTGCAAGGGAACGTGCTGTATTTTCATGCTGGTAGGTGTTTATAAGCCTTTGAATCCACTGCAACCTTACCTTTTCCAACAGACTTGCGACGGTTCTTTTGTACACGATCCATCATGGCATACAGGCGTTTTGCACCGGCATCAGTGCTTCCATTGCCAAGCTCAGAAACAACACGAGCAGGAACCACGAACTCACCATCAGCAAGCCGAGCAGGCTGACGAGCGCCAATTTGAGCAGGGATACCATCGCTAACTCCATCGCCGGGGCCTCTTAACAACTGACCGCCGTCTGAATAAGTGCCAAGTGAAGAGATACCGCCTTGGTTATAACGCCGATTAATAAGACCGCCATTAGCAGCATCACCGCCGCCAGACTCGTATGAGCGATACCCGCCTTCTTTTTCCCCTTCTTTTTCCCCTTCTTCTTTCTTTTTCTTTTTTGCTAACAAGTCGGCATAAACAGAACCTTCAGCTGGAACGAATGGTTGATTTGTTGTGGTAGTTGTAGATGTAGAAGCGTTTGATGGTTGAGCTAAACCAGAATCAAAACCGGGGACTTGGTTTGGACCGGGACGAGGGTTAATGTTGTACTGTGCGTTTGCGCGTTCCATAAGCTGTGCGTTGTATGCAGCCACTTCAGGAGCCACTTGACGCATAGGG
>Ga0181347_1000163_pt1 | contig 21872 bp, 39 predicted proteins | sample Su13VDMM110SN_FD_130102 | JGI IMG/M metagenome (GOLD analysis project Ga0181347, IMG submission 130102) | Freshwater viral communities from Lake Michigan, USA - Su13.VD.MM110.S.N | ecosystem: Environmental > Aquatic > Freshwater > Lake | place: USA: Michigan | collected 2013-07-16
TAAATGAATGAGATATAAATAATTTAAAATTGTCAAAATTTTCCCAAATATCACCTAAATTCTTTTTAGAATGTAAATCATACAATTCATCAAGTAAAATCAAATATTTGTTATCAGGAGATACCCAATCAGTAATTACAACACATTCTGAGCTTGTAGATGTATCTATAAAATTTTCAATAAGTGATAGTTTATTTTCGCTTAAAGTTTTTGCAAGGTCATACGACATTCGTAATCTTATTTCATTTAAAGATTCTTCAGCGGTATATATAGTATTTTTCATCTTAGTATTTTATAAATATCATGGTTTATAATAAAGTATTCGCCTTTCCTCGATTAACTTTAACAATATCCTTCCATTTAGTAAGAGATATTTGATTTGCCGGACCTGTTCTTGCAACACCTGATTCCCATTTGGTTACTGTTGGGTATTCGGAGGCGGCTCCACCACCACTTGGTGATGCCGCGGCGTCTTGTTCCCCAAGTTCTCCCTCATTTTCTTTTGGGGTATACCGTTTCATTAAGGAAATTATATAGTCAACATCATTTATCATAACAATAAATATTTTTTATTTCAAAAAAATACGTATATTTGTAAAATAATAAATTATAACTATGAAAAGACTAATTTTTGTTTCCTTATGTGTGACGTTGTTAACGTCTTGTTTAAAATATTCTGAGCCAACTTCATTAAGTTTAAGTGGCGAATATATTGTTGATAGAATAACGTACTCTAAAGTTGAGAACTCGAGTTCTCCTGAAGACACAACTTACCAACCAGGAAGTGTTTATATTAACCATCTCGATATTTTTCCTATGGATAGTATTAGTGTTGGATTTACCAAATGGCATTTTGATTACAGTGTTATCTCGTTTTGTCCAACTACATTGCCGTCAGGACAAGTAAATTGGGGATACCAATACTTTTATACAGTGGTTGGACATTACTCAATATATGATTTAGGGTACATCCAACTTAATATTAACTCATCCTCAAGAACTTTTAAAATTTTAAGCGACGGTCTTGAAAGTTTAACATTACGTACAACTGGGTTATGGCCAAGTGGTAGTTCTGGTTCTGACGAATCCGTTACACTATACTTAACAAGGGTTGGACCTTAAAATAATTCTGAGTCAGGAAGTTTGGTTGGGTAAATTAGATAGTATTCATTTAAGAATGAAGTAACTTCTTGGTCGTCAACGAATATTTTATCTTCTTCGTAGTCATCATCCTCATAATCTTCATCGAGTAATGCTCTGTAGTTATCTGTTGTGTCCGAAACAAAGTCATACCCAAAATTGGTTATTTCGTCAAAGTTAATCTTATCTTCTCTAATTTCGTCCTCACCATCTAAAGTGGTTCTAAATGTTACGTCAAGAGTTTTTGATAAATCATTTAAGTAATATGATACTAATTCTTTAATTTCCATGTTTTTGTAATTTAAATTATTTAATTATACATAAGAAATATCACAAAAGTATTGAAAAGTTATAGATTTTTAAATCTTCTAAACATATCTAAAGATTTATTAACTTGTTCTTGTAAATCGTCAATAGTTACTTCGTCATTTGAACCTAATAAATTGGATGTGTCGATGTCATCAAAAGAGTCTTCTTTGTCATCCATAAACCCACCGTATTCATCTTCTTCTTCATCATCAAACGAATCTGACATTCCTGTCCCACCACACCATTCACATTCACTATCAGTGAATTCATCATGACCTTTACCACTACAATGAAAACATTCAACAAATCTATCGTTTTGGTCATCATGACTAAACGTTCCGTGTTCTAAATCATCTTCACCATCACCAATCATGTCCAATTGTTCTCCAACACTTACCATGTAAGGGTCCTCTTCTTCATTTTCAAGAATATTCTCATTAATCCCCATATTTTTATATGTTGTAATTTTACCTTTATTATTAATGGTAATTCCTCCTTTGTCGTTTGCAAAGTCTTGTACGTACAATGGTTGTTCGTTTGGTTTGGAGTAGTTTGTTACATATCCATCATAGACATGTTTATGTTGGTCAAGAATATTAGTTCTTTCCTCATTTGTCATTTTAAAAAAATATTGGTTCATAACGATTGGTTTTAAATATAAATATGTTGATTTGATGAAATATTTTTTATATCCTTAAACTATGAAAATAGATATAGACGAATACGCAGAAGGAGCAATCTTATTAGACGGTTTAGAGGAAGCAATTATTGGTATTGTTGAGGAATTTGGTAATGGTAGAAGAATACTTTACTCAAAATCTAAAATTTTATCTATATTACAAATTAGAGACGGAATGACTGAACAAGAGTCTGAAGAATTCTACGATTATAACATTTTAGGACTCTACGCTGGCGAAACTAACCCTATTTTTTTAGATTTAAAGATTCTTTCGGTTAAAAAAAATGATGTATGGGACTTTATTTTAGAATAAATGAATGTAAGTCTCGATTACTTTGGTCGCATATCTTGAGATGTACGTATTAATATTCTCAAGACTTCCTTCTTTTCCTTGAGCTTTTAACGCCTTAATAGTTCCATTAATCATTTCTGATTGGGATTGGTTTGCCCCCTCTAAAACTTTTTCAGACGAATCCTCGTCAATATCTTTGTATTTAAATTCGTGTTTAATTCTATCCTTACCCATATATAGGTATGGTGCCGCCCCTAACATATTTGTGATTCCCGATTCTCCAATGTCCATCAAATAACTCTTTAAAAACTTCATATTAAAGTGTTTAAAAATATCGATGTTTTTTAAGAAAACTCTATTTTGGTCGTCAATCTCTGTAATACTCTTTTTAGTTATTACTCTTTCCTCAACAGGGTTAGATTTTTTTTTATCTTTAGGTGTGTCCCATAAATCGACACTTGATATTAAGGCTAATTTACTACCACTATCCCATGATACGGTATATTGGTCATCACCGAACACTATTGAATACGAAATTACGGTTCCTTGTTCTCCAGGTGATACGGAAGTTTCCCCGTCCATATGAAGTAAGACTACTCTATCACCAACATTTAATTTAGGATTTATCATTTTTTCACTATTGTTATGATAATAAATATAAACAAAGTATTTATTAGTCTATGAGTATCACCATTTTAATTACAGAAGAACAAAAAAGAAAATTGTTGTCTGAATCATCGGTCGGTGGTCTTGGTGATATTATTAAACAAAATTACGAATTTGTAAAAAAAATCATTAAAGATTCTACACAACAAGTTGGAATTAACTTAGAGTTTCTAATCACTTGGGGAGCAACCATCGGTGGTTTTGTTGGTCCGTTGGAGGACTATCTTGCTGGTAGACATCCTGAACTTTCAGACCTTGAAATTAGTTTAATCTTAATGGGGATTATTGCATCTTACTATATCGACAATAAAACATTTGTTACTAAAATATTTGACAAAATAAAAGAAGAGGGGTTAATAAAACCGTTTAAAACAGTTTTAACAAAAAGTAAAGAATTGAAAGAGGTCTTCTTAGATTTTATTGGTAGTTTAGGTATAACGCTTCACAAGGTAACTAATATCATGAGTTACACATTTATAATCCCATTAATTCCAATGTTATATAATTTGGGAAAAGGTGACCCCGATTCGTTTGAGTTGTCTCATATTGCACAACGATTGGCGGGTTTTGGTCTTTTAACTATTTCAGGAATTATTCTAAAAGAATTAATCAATAAGTTGATTAAACGATTCCGAAATAAAAATTAAGACTTTTTGACCTCCAACAATTTATTAATCACAATTTCTTGTTCATCATCATTTAAGTGATGAAATTCTCCATGAGTTTTAAACCAATTTCGAACAACCGATTCAAACGAAACTTTTTGTAATTTTGAAAGTCGTTTAAAACCTGCGACTTGAGCAGGAATTTCATGGGACTGTAAATAATATTTTAGTGAATCTGTTTTCTCTTCATCATCTTCAGTATCAAACTCTCCTCGGTATCCTTGTAATGAATGTTCTAACTCATGGGCTAACACCTCGTTCAATTCACCAACTATCTCATATAACGATGTTTTTAAATCTGATGGATTATATACTATACTAATCTCAACAGTATCGTCCTCATGTGAATATTGGGCGTTTAATTTATACCCATCAAAACTATCGTCATAACTAACATATAGGTCGACAGAAAATTCAACAGGGAACTTATTGAATTTATACCCACCACCATAGTCGTTATCAGGTAAGGTAAACTCACCTTCCTCTTCGGTTTTTAAAATCTTTACAATGTCTTTAACAACATTTCTAATTGCGTATCTTGTCATTTGTTCTTGTATCTTTTTTTTTTCAGGTAATTCAATAGAAAACTCTTCAATAACAAGTCTGGTTTCGGAATCAAAGATACTAATAATACTTTTAATATCAAACCTTAATTGGTTATTCAAAAACCATAAACTGTCCTCAAAAAACTTTTTCCAAAAAAATTTATCTTTATGGTCTTCACTTTCCTGAAAAATAAGTTGACTTAACTTATCTTTAAAGTTAAATAAAGTTACAGATATTTTCATATAATCATAATAATCCCCAACACTAATCATTTTTTTATACCCTAAAATTTTAAAACGATAATCTAAGTCTGCAACTGCATTTGCTTCATAAATCAATTCTCCTTTATAATTAAATGTTTTCTTTTCAAGTACACCATTAATTTTATCAATTTCTTTTTCTGTTAACATAATAATAAATACTTTTAGTTGTCTTTAATGTTCGTTTTCGTTATATTTTAATCATGAATAAGAAATTTGACTTTAAAGATATTACATTAGTTCCTGAAACTATCTCCTCAATTAATAGTCGGTCACAAATCGATATTTTTACTGAAAACAATAAATTACCAATTTTTGTGTCCCCAATGGATACGGTAGTTGATTTAGAGAATTACAATTTATTCTTAGACGAAAAATTGGAGGTCTGTTTACCAAGATTTTTACATGGGGGTAGAACATTTTCATCAATTTCCTTAGTCGACTTTGAAAAGGTTATTGAGTGGTATGGCGATAATGAGTTAAATGAGGAAATTAATATTCTTGTCGATATCGCAAATGGTCATATGGTTAAATTATACGACTTATGTAAAAAGTTCTGTGAAGTTAGAACAACCACAAAACATAGATTGATTGTTGGTAATATTGCAAACCCAAAAACCTATGAAAAATTTGCAGAACTTGGTGTTGATTTTATTCGTGTTGGTATCGGTGGTGGAAGTGGTTGTTTAACATCGGCAAATACTGGTGTTCATTACCCAATGGCATCATTGATTAACGAATGTTATCAAATCAAAAAAAAGGGTAACTATACGACTAAGATAATTGCTGATGGTGGTTTCAGAAATTACGATGACATAATTAAAGCGTTGGCACTTGGTGCGGATTATGTAATGTTAGGAGGAGTATTAAACAAAACACTTGAATCCTGTTCCCCGACTAAATTATTTAAATTAATTACATTGTCAGAGGAACGTTCTATATATCTTTGGAAAACCTTCCCAAAAACTAGAAAGTATTTTTACAAAGAGTTTAGAGGGATGAGTACTAAAGAAGTACAAAAAAAATGGGGTGGAAAAAACCTAACAACGTCAGAAGGAATTGTCAAATATAATCAGGTAGAGTACACTTTAGGGTCATGGATTGATAACTTTAAAGACTATTTAAAGTCCGCAATGTCTTACACAAATTCTTTAACCCTTGAGGAGTTTAAAGACTCTGAATTTATTTTTATTACTGAGAACGCATTAAAAAGATTTAATAAATAATCAACATATTTAATGTTGTGAAACATTACCCTAAAATATTATCTGACATGTATGTTAAAGTCTGTCTAACTACGATTAAAGTAACCGAAATGCTTAAAATTTTCCTATAATAAGGAATCTATAACTGACATCTAATTAAAACATAATAATTCTAACAATAAATACGTGAATACTTTAAAAAATATTGCACCCCCCGAAAAGAGTTTGTTTCTTGTTAGGGGGGTGCCTTGACCGGGGTCAGGTAAATCAAAATTTGCAAAAAAATTAGTTGATGAAGACTTTTTAATTTGTGAGGCGGACAAATATTTTATTGATAAAGAAACGGGTGAATATAAATTTGACGTTTCTAAAATCAAAGATGCTCATAAATTCTGTCAAGATAGGGTGGAAACTTATATGAAGGATTCGTTAGTAAACGACCAATTTTATCGAGAAATCGTGGTATCTAATACGTTTACACAAGAGTGGGAAATGGAACGTTATTATGAATTGGCAAAACAATATGGGTATAAAATTTTTTCTATAATCGTAGAAAATAGACATGGTGGAATAAACCAACACGGAGTTCCTGAAGATAAAATTGAAATAATGAAGACTCGTTTTGAAATCAAATTATAAAGACATGGAAAAATTCTTAAAAGTATTAGGGTTCGTACTATTAGTATCAAGAGTCTATATTATATATAAGTTAGTTATCTTACTGTATCTAACTCAATCAAATCCTGTGGAATACCCAATGGATAAATTAACTTGGTGGGGTTACTTATTGATATTTGATATTTGGTTACAATTAGTGTTGCCGCCAATAGATGAAAATAAAGAAAACTAATCTTTATTTAGATAATTTTCGAAAATAAAAAGATAATCCAAAAAATAGTCCCGATACGCAATACAAAATTAGATTTGCGTACCACAAACTCCCTGTCAAAGTATAGAGATAGTACTGTATCGCATCGAACCCAAAAGGGTTGAAAAACATTGCTATCATGAGAAACTTTACAGATAGGTTTCCCAAAAATATCTTCCTCCATGTCCTTATTACTATCCCCATCTCCCATGTAATTAGTTTTATTTTTTATTGATTTACCCGTAATTGGACATATCCTTTTATAAATATCGACTCTGACGAATAATTCAGAATAAATGAATATTTATAAATAAAGAAATTCCAAATGAAAAAAATTATTATAGACGCACAAAAACTTCGTAAAATAATCAGACAACATATTTTAGAAGAACAACGCATAGAACCTAAAAAGGACGGTGAACAAAAACAAAGATGTGTTCCTGAGAATATTATCCCATTAGACCATATTGTTGGTCCTTCTGAGAACTTTAAAAATTACACCTCAAGTCTTTATAAAAGAGATGGAGGAATCAATGGTATGATTGATACTTTAGATATGTTAAAAACCTTAAGACTTCATGATGTTAACGATGGTGGAGAACATTTATCATACAACTTAATGAATCATATCAATGGGTTTAGAAATAAGAATTACCATGACGAGACAAATAACGAGTGTATTAAGGCTATGGATAAGGTAATTGAATTGTACAAAGAAAATGAACACGGAGAAGAATTAGTTAAAGATATTGAGAAAGTATTAAAACATTCTGGAACAACACCAAGAGCTAAAGAATATTTGAAGAGATGTTTAACGTTAGTTAAAGAAAAGTAACCCTCGAAAGAGGACTTTTAGGACCGTTATCTTTATGGTAACAAGATTAAGGGGAAGTTCGCTACTACCCCTTTTTTTATGCGGGAGGGAATAATAGTGATAAACCAATAAATGTAAATATTTATTAATAAAAACATTATGAAAAACAAAACTTATTTTTTAGGGTGGACAAACATTAAATGGTTTATTAGTGAGATTGGTAAAATCTATTCAGGAGGAGAATCTTATTTCTCTAAGAAAAGAATTGAGTCAGGTATCGCATTTATTGTTGCACAATGGGGTATGATTTATTTTTTACTTGAGAAACTACCAACAATGACATCATCTGATATTGCAATTTGGGCGGGTATTGAATTTGCGGTTTCGGGTTATATTATAAACCAAATCCAAAAAGAAAAAAAACAAGACCAAACGACTGAGGAACCAACTCAAGACGTAATTAATTAAATAAAAAAAAACCTCCAACTAAGGAGGTTTTTTTTATTGTAAGAATTTGATATTTTTTTCTTTAACACCAAATTGTTTAATCCCCTACATCTTATTTAATTTCAAATGCGTGTCTAACTACTCGTTTAGGTTTTTTAGCGTCTTCCATATTACCAATTATAACTCCGTTTTTAATGGTGAATGCGTGTCTGTCAACCAAAATGAAAAAAGTCCCAATATGGTTCTGTTTTGTAAACATACCAACGGTCATGTTTCTCATAACAAATCCTTCTTTTGTTTTGACTTTATACTTCAATGTAAGTTGATTTGAGAGTTTTGTTTTATTCCCTAAACACTTAACTTTTTTATAGTTAATTTGTTGACCTTTGGTTGCAATCTCAGTCATTTTACAAACAGTACGAGATGTTCCTTGTCTATCAACACGATTAAACTTCTCTTTAACAAATTTATGTGCTTTATCGTATTGTATGTCGAAACAAGACGCAAATGCTCTAACAACACAATCATTAGTCTCTCGTTTGGCAATCATAGAATCACTATAACCGATTATCGCTTCAGATGTCTTACAATATGGTAACTCGTTCTTCATACCTCAAAGATACAAAAAAATTAGATACAAACAAAGAACCCCTAAAAATAATTCAGGGATTCTTTGACAATGTAGATTAGGTTACTTATTATTCACCTCTTCAAATTCAACATCGGAACCATTAAACTCCATATCACCTGTTTGGTCATTAGCTTGGCCATATAAGTCCTGTGAAATCTTTTGGAATTTTATATTTACCTCATCAACTAATGATTTAGATAATTCTACGTCCTTCTTACTGTGAGCCTCTTTTAATTTTTCAAGAATTGAAGTTATCTCAGACTTTTGTTCTTCGGATATTTTACCTTCCAAATCATTTAACGATTTCTCAACGTTAAAAATTGTACTGTCTGCGATATTGATAGCATCAACATCTTCTTTTGCTTTTTTATCAGACTCAGCGTTCATTTCGGCCTCTTGTTTCATTTTTTCAATTTCCTCTTTAGATAATCCTGAAGAAGATTCAATTCTAATTGATTGTTGTTTGTTTGTCGCCTTATCCATCGCCGAAACGTTTATAATACCGTTAGCGTCAATATCAAAAGTAACTTCAACTTGAGGGACACCTCTCATTGCTGGTGGTAAACCATCTAAATGGAATCTACCGATAGTACGGTTATCTTTAGACATACTTCTTTCTCCCTGAAGTACATGGATTTCAACTGACGGTTGATTATCAACTGCCGTTGAAAAACCCTGTGACTTCTTAGTCGGGATGGTTGTATTCGATTCAATTAGTTTTGTGAATACTCCACCCATCGTTTCAATACCCAAAGATAATGGTGTTACGTCTAATAACAACACATCTTTTACGTCACCCGCCAATACACCACCTTGGATTGCTGCTCCAAGAGCAACTACCTCATCAGGATTAACCCCTTTTGAAGGTTCTTTCCCAAAGAACTTTTTAACCGCGTCTTGGATAGCAGGAATACGTGTTGTACCACCAACTAAAATAATCTCATCAATGTCTGTCGTTTTTAATCCTGCATTTTTTAATGCCGATTTACAAGGTGCGATAGTTCTCTCAACAAGACTATCAACCAACTTTTCAAATTTAGACTTACTTAATGTTCTAACTAAGTGTTTTGGAATACCGTCTACAGGCATGATGTACGGTAAATTAATCTCAGTTGAGTTTGTTGACGATAACTCAATTTTCGCTTTTTCAGCCGACTCACGTAATCTTTGTAACGCCATTGGGTCTTTAGTTAAATCAAGATTATTTTCATCTTTAAACTCACTAACTAACCAATCGATAATTACTTGGTCAAAGTCGTCCCCACCTAAATGAGTATCCCCATCAGTAGATAATACTTCAAACACTCCATCACCAAGTTCTAATACAGATACGTCATGTGTACCACCTCCACAGTCAAATACAACAATTTTCATTTCTTTCGACATCTTATCAAGTCCATACGCTAACGCCGCGGCAGTCGGTTCGTTTATAATTCTCAATACCTTTAATCCCGCAATTTCACCGGCTTCTTTTGTTGCCTGACGTTGAGAGTCGTTAAAATACGCAGGTACGGTAATAACTGCCTCAGTTACTTCTGTTCCTAAATAATCCTCAGCGGTTTGTTTCATCTTTTGAAGAATCATTGCCGAAATTTCTTGTGGTGAATACATTCTATCTTCGATAGATACTCTTGGAGTGTTACCTTCACCTTTAACTAATTTATACGGAACTCTACCAACCTCACCTTTACTTTCGTCAAATGTTAACCCCATAAATCGTTTGATTGAGTAGACCGTTTTATCAGGGTTTGTTACCGACTGTCTTTTTGCAGGGTCCCCAATTTTTCTTTCACCACCATTAATAAATCCGACAATTGAAGGTGTGGTTCTTTTTCCTTCACTGTTTGTAATAACAACTGGTTCGTTACCTTCCATTACGGCAACACACGAATTTGTAGTTCCTAAATCCACGCCTATTATTTTTCCCATAGTTTAATAAGTTTTTTCAAAATATACTTAATAAATTTTAATGTGTCAAGGACAAACATCATTTATTAAAATGTCTCCGACTAACTAAGATGGGTCTAAGGAATATAATTTGTTGAATTTTCTCTTCAGTTTTTTACCCGCGTTATTGATTCTCGGTTGGAATGCTTTCATTAAGTCTAATATATGAGCAGAGTTTTCAATCTTCCTATTTGGGAGTAATTTTTGAAATTTTAATTGTGCGTAATAATCTTTCATAAACCAATCATATAATTTTACCATGACAGTTATTACATCGTTTGGAGTTTGTTTTTCAATTTTTTTAACTAAGGTGTCAAACATAACGTCCGCATTAAATTTTTCCATAACACCTGCCGCGACATAATATCTGTGTTCTTTAAATTTCTCAAACGGCATTCGTAACCTAACCCCATACATTTCTTGTACCATTGCTCTCATTTCATATGGTTCGGAATAATATACCAAATATGTGAATTCTTTCCACACTTCATATATATCCCTTGGGATATTATAATTTTTTGACCCTGCGTAACTCAATGACACATCGATTTCTTTGGCTCCACTTAAAGACCTTTTATAAAACTCCAATATATGATTACACTCGTGTGAAATACTATCAAGTAAATCGGCCATCAAATCATCAATAGATTTTTCTTTAAAATCTTGTCTAATGTAAACGTCAAAATCAAATTTAGCGTTTAATGTATCATCAAGTTCAGAGGATAAAAATTTTGGTAATTCTTTACTTGGTTTTGTTATGTACGAATATTTCTCAACAGACGAGTCTATCTGTTCTGCCGCTCCTCCAGTTGAAAACACTCCATTCATCTGACTTTTAGTTTTGATAAACAATGTTAAATCAATTCTAATTTCCTCAATGGGAAGGTCAATATAACTCTCGAGGTCTTGTCTCCACACTATCGATAAATCTTTAAGCCCAATGACTATTTTTTGTTTACCAGGTTGTTTGTTTTTTGTGAACTCAATAACAATAGGCCGCAATTTTTCATAAATTATGTTAGCGTAGGCAACAGAAGCTCGGGAAACTCCCATATCTTCATTAATAAGGCTCATATATTGTGATTCGTTAACAATAATTTTCATATCTATAAATACAATGTTTATTTAAATTAATGATATTGTCAACCATAATTTTGATAAGTTTGGTATTTATTGAAAAATTTAGTATCTTTGTATTATGGCGAAAAAAACAAATCTAAAAGAAGTTGTACACAGGAAGTGGGAACGAGTTTATGAGGATGAAGATAGTATTTCCATATGGAGATACGATAGTAAAAAAAGTTTGATAAACCCTTATGAGGTCGAAATCAAATATAAAACTGAAAAAAAGGTTCCGAATAAACGAAAGAGCGAGGGTAAATAATTCTCTCTTTATATTTATTGATATGAAATTAATTGGATTACTTAAAGAAGAATCTACTAAAGGTCGAATGATGAGACTCCTAAAGGATATGGGGTATAGTAAACAGGACGCCGAAGAAGAATTAGACGAAATTACTCATTGTGTTAAAAATTTGCCAGAACAAATTAAATTATATAGGATTTTAGCCGTTGATGGGAAGGATAAAATTAACACAAAGGAACTTGGGTGCCACTATTCAACAAGTAGAAAAGACTTACTTAGTTCCCACTCTTACGTTACAGGTTCAGGTGAAGAACATTATATCGTTACAGTAATGTCTCCTAAAAACTTAGTAGATGTTAATGAAACAATTGCAAACAGAATTTTATATCCAAACGAACAAGAAATTACTTTAAAAAATAAAGGACGAGGAGTTGAAGTTCTTTCTGTTAAGAAGATTTAAATTTTTCTTTATATTTATTTAAAAAAGTAATTATGTATAAAATTGGCTCAACAGGAGATGTTGTCAAACAAATCCAACAAAAATTAGGAATCTCTGAGGACGGTAATTTCGGACCAGGAACTGAAAAATCAGTTAAAGAATGGCAAACCAAGAATGGTTTAACTCCCGATGGTGTCGTAGGTCCGGCAACATGGTCAAAAATGTTTAGCGAATCTGCATTCATAAACAAAGAAGTTATAACTATTCCATCAATTCCGTTTAACCTTGATAAACTTCGTGGACATATCCCTGATGCAGTATTTGCACAAATACCTTATACCGCCGCAAAATTTAATATCACAACAAATTTACGATTAGCTCACTTTTTGGCACAATGTTCGCATGAATCTGGTAATTTTAAAGCGGTTAATGAAAACTTAAATTACTCAAAAGATGGGTTAAAGAAAATTTTTGGAAAATACTTCCCAGGAAATCTTTCAGAGTCTTACGCAAAACAACCTGAAAAAATTGCTTCGAGAGTTTATGGTGGAAGAATGGGTAATGGAGATGAATCAACTAAAGAAGGATATAAGTTCCGTGGCCGCGGTTTTTTGCAAACGACCGGAAAAGATAATTACACTAACTTTACTAAGTTTATTGGTGAAGATTGTGTAACAAATCCTGATTTAGTTTCGACAAAATATCCATTAGCATCAGCTGCGTTTTTCTTCGAGTCAAACAAACTTTGGTCAATATGTGATAAAGGAGCGGATGTTGCAACAGTCACTGCGGTAACAAAACGAGTAAACGGAGGGAGCAACGGATTAGATGATAGAATTAAACACTTTAACAAATTTTATAATTTGTTGTCATAAAAAAACCCCTATTAAGGGGGTTTTTAATTTATAGGAAAACCAATTCATTAGTTTTTGGGTCCCATTCAACAGATAATGGTTTGTTATTGTAATAATAACTTTCATCAAGAACAGATGCGTTAATGTAGTGAGTATCACCATCAAATACGTATCCATTTCCTGAGTGAATATGCCCGCAGACGTGAATTTTAGGTTTTACCACTTTAATTCTGTTGGCAAGTAATTCACAACCCAAATTTTGGGTTTGACCAATTACTTTATCAACATATCCCCAAGCAGGACCGTGTGTAATAAGAATATCAATATCGGTCGGAATCAAATCCCATTTAGCTTTTAAACTTTCACCATTGCGAGGTAAATTAAACGCCCAATTATAAAATTCGGGTTGCCAAGGACTACCCCATATTTTTACCATATCTTCAGTAGTTTGACCAATCATATCTAATTGGTCTTCAAGATAAGTAATATTTTTATAGAACTCTATAATCTCTTTAGTTTGTTCAGGATGGTTTTGAAATCCCCAATCGTGGTTACCTGCAATGAACACTTTATTGTTGTAATTATCCAAACCGTCAAACCATTTACAGAAGTTTTCGATTTCGTGTTTATAACCCATACTTGACATGTCGCCAGCATGAATCAAGATATCCCCGCCAGGTAAATCTTTTGTGATTTGATTGTGTTTAGTGTGGGTGTCAGATATAAAGGTAATTTTTAATTTTCCCATTGTAGTTCGTTTTTATTGTACAAAATGTACAATTGTTAGTATTAATGTGAACCACGCGATTACCGCTAATAAGTCAATATTTTCTTTTAGTGTTTTCATCTTACAAATATAGTGTTTTTTTTTCGATTAACAAAATTTTTATTAATCCCACCAACCATTTATTCCTGAACCGTCAAACCATTCATTCCAAAGGTCGCCATTTTTAACTTTATCTTCACTTTGAGCATCGTATAATTTACGATATTCTTCGTGGTCTTGACCCTTTAACAATTTAAAAAGTTCATTCCATTCTTGCTTTTCAATTTCGTAAGACCTCTCATATACTTTACGATTGTGAACTTTTTCTTCAGGAGTATCTCTATCAACTAAACGACTACATCCTGGTTTGTCCTCAACATCTTCAAATTCCCAAGGATGGTGAATAACTTTGCCTAACTCAGACTCCGCTATTTTAATGTAGTTACTTTCATTGTAGTTTCGAATTAATTCAATCGCTCTACGCATTGCTATAACTTTTTTCATTCTTGATACCTCAACCTCGTTTCCGTGTTTTTCTAAATTGTCGGACATATGTACCAATGAAGTCTCCATAAACTGCAACATTGAGTGGTGGTCCCACCAATAATGATTAGATAGAACTTTTCTAAAACGCCAAACATTTTTTATAAAACGACCGATGTCTCTTCTGAAAAAGTTGTAGAATTTATAAATTTTTGACTCGTGCCAAATTAACTTTTTAAGACTCTTTCCAAAAGAATCTACAAATCTTACTTCCATAATTTTAATTTTTTATAAAAGTAATAATTATTTCCCAATAAACAAGGTCTGTAAATATATAAAACTTGAAAAAAGTACGTATACTATACGTTTGGGGAATAGTTTTTTCTTATTTCAACCGACTTTGACTTAACTAATTTATCAAAATTATAGATTAATTTTTCTCGTCTTTCATTAGGTAACTCATTTTCCCACTTCTCAAGAAACTGTTTAAATATTTTTTCGGAAGCATCAATTTGAGATTCAGTTAAACAAGATTCTAACACTTTTACAACCCAAGTGTAGTCGTTTTGAATATTAATAAATTCCATAGTTTATTTTTTAAATTGTTGATTAATCTTAGTAAGACTTGAAAATAATTGGTTAATGTCCAAGTTATTTGGTAATTGTCCACCGTCTTTCGGGAGGAGGTTTTTCATATTTGACATCGAGTCGAACAATTTTTTACCAAATTTCTTCCACCAAATGTACAACATAATTGTGATAGTTAGTAGTACTATGACTAATAAAGTTAAGATAATATTTAAAAACATAATTTTAAGATTTTAATTAATGATAGGATAAAAATCCTAACACATCAATTGGTAATTATTAAATCCAAGAATTTTTTTATAGTACGTCTTAATATTTTTTCATCGTAATCGGGAAAGTCTTCCGATATAAAGTTGTATATCTTACTAACTAAGTATTTTTTGTTTCTTTCAACGATATGTGCTTTATCATCTATTAAAACATAGTGCATACCTTTATAAAATTCGGTATCAATCACCGTAACAGGACAGTGTCTTCTAAGGTACGTTAAAATTTTTGGGTCAGTATCGTCTTGATACTTATCAAGAATGTCTTTCTTTTCTTGTTCGGTTATAATTAATCTTCCCATACTAATAAATACATCTATACTTATAAAGATATGAGAAATTGTTTAACAGTCCTACTAAATATTGTCTTTCAAAAAGATTTAGAACTACTTTACGGTAAGGGAACTTTAGTTGAGGTTAATGAATTTAAGTACTGTACCACAACAAAAACCTATAAAGTTGATTGTACTTTGAAATTGACTGACATTGTTTTATTTGAGGAAAGTAATGTTGGGGGATTACAATTTTTAGTTGAGGAGTCTTTAAAATATACGGGGTTAGAAAAAAATACGGTAACATTAATAACATCATATGATTTAATAGAAATACCAAAATAATGTTTGATTATTGTTTTGTTTGTTCTTATGTTTATTTAAAATTATACAAAAATGAAAAAAATTGAGAACGGTAACACCGTAACAGTTAATTACACAGGTAGATTAGAAGACGGGTTCGTATTTGATTCTTCACTAGTTGAGGGTCGTGAACCATTAACCGCAGTTTTAGGCGAGGGTAAACTAATCAAAGGTTTTGAAATGGGGTTACTTGAAATGTCTGAAGGCGAGAAAAAAACAGTTGAAATTGAGTCTGTGGATGCTTACGGTCAATACCGAGAGGAATTGATTACCGAAATCCCAAAAACTCAAGTTCCTGAAGGAGTTCAAGTTGGAGAAACATTACAAGGAATGAGTCCTCAAGGTCCTGTAATCATCAAGATTATTGAAGTTGGTGACGAATTGGTTAAGATTGATGCCAATCATCCATTAGCAGGTAAGAAATTGATTTTTGATTTAGAAGTTGTTAGTGTCTCTTAATTGAGATACTGACTTACTTTATTATAAATGGGTCACCATCACTAATTTCGGGGTCATTATACGTTATACTATCTATATCGGTATCACCATAGTCCATAATTTCCCCATCAGGTTCGTAATCCCAAAATTTATTTTCGGTAATATCTTTACAAACGTCATCCTTTAACGATGGTATTGTTGTATAGTGAACCGTATATGTTTTATATATTGTTTGGATTTCAATCGAGTCGGCGTCAATCCTAAATTTTATAGCTCTTTCAATGGGGTTTGAATAATCTTCATTCTTAATGTTATCGTAATTTTTCACACAATAATTTAAGTATTGTATACTATATTCGTCATCATTTCTATCTATAGAAAAATATCTGAAAACAACAATTACACTATCGAGCTCAATACCACTAACACGGTAATTCTTTAATTCCTTTTCCAATGTTGCAAGGGAATTTTGCGCGACAATAAACTTGACAATCAACATTTCTTTTTTGGTTAACCTATCCATATCTAATAAATACAAATTAATTTTAAACAATCACTAATCATACATGTTGTTTTCAATCTTAGGATATTTTTTTTCAAATTTTTTCATTACTTGTCCTGATATTGCGTTGGCTTCATCTTCATTTTGGCCACCAATATCAGGACCACGTTTTCTATTTAAAATCCCCATCTGATATTCATGTGTCCATTCGTGGGCAAGTGTTCGTAAAATATCTCGATTAATTCTTCCCTTAGTTAAAACTCGTAATTCGCCATCATGAGTTCTAGAACCAGTTGTCATTTCACCAATTCTATCACCAACAAAAACAACAGATATATCATTTTTTAAAGGATATTCTTTTTGTAGGAATTTAATAAAATTATCATAAAATTTATATTCTTCCTTCCCAACCCCTGAATTTCTGTGTATAACGGTAACTTTCATATTGATATAAATATAATAGAGCGTCATTAATACTCTTTGTATATTTAAAATTGTTTAAGATACTTTTATCTCCAATTTATCTCGGTCTCCGTTTGGTTTAGAGTACACCGCGTATTCGGGAGTTAATCCGAATGATAGACCATTAAGTTTTTTAACATACTTTTTACCACGACCTGGTTTTAAATATCCAACAGTTAAGTGTGGATGATAATCAGGAAAATTACTTGTATGAGGGAATTTTTTAAGTTCTTTATTTGCGTTGTGTAAGTCGGTTCCTGACACATCAAATTTTAAAACATCGTATTGGGGATTTTGGAATAATGACGCGTCACTAACACGACAGGTACCGAATTTAAAATTATCCAAAACTCTACTCACATCTTCACTTGTAACACCTTCGTGTAACCCAAATAGAAGGGTTGTATGAGGTTCATCTTCTAATCCGAAACTTCTATCACCTTCTTCATAATAAATGTCGTCAGGGTCCATCATTTCGTGTATTTTAGTAATCTCAGGGAATGTGAAAGATAACATTACACCACCGTATTCAAATTTCTGACCTCTGGACTCTTTTAAAACATCAATTAATTTTTTCATATAAATTTTTAGTTAAATCGCCCCAATCACTTTTTTTTAATCCATTCTTTTTTTGTCTCACTATAAGCAAATTCCCACATATCATAGTAATCCATTTTTTTAGGAAGTTTTTCTAATTCCGATACTTTGAGTAACACTTCCTTATAATACCCTCGCTCATAGGCGTGATGTAACATTTCTTCTATTCGTTGTTCGTTACTCATCATATATACTTGTTTTTTTATAATAAATTCTTTTTTGTTACTTGAATTTCTTGGCAAAGGTCAAGAGATTGTTCGTCTTTGTTTTTATAGTTTTTCTATTTCTTTTTTTACTTCAAACCAATAGTTATGTCTTATCAATCTTATCATTAAGTTTTGTTTGTATACTATTTTTTTAATTTCGTCAACTGCAATTAAAGCCGCAACCTTACCTCCATCTGTTGTCAATAGACATTCATTTGAAAACTTATCAACTAACTCTTTTGCTTTTTCTTTTGGTGTCATTTTATATGTTTGTTTAATGCGTCTTTTAATAATTCAATGTCAAATACTATTGGACCGTACTCTTCATTAGAGCAGTCAAATATTACTTTGTTATTCTCAAGTTTAATGTAAGCCGACCTATGCCATTTTGCTTCTCCCTCAAACACCCCTGTTGATTTTATATCCTCAGTGTGTTCGTAAGCACCGTCAGGTCCAATTTGAAAGTCATCTGAAACGTATGGCTCATTTTCTAAACCATCCATTAAAGTTACGTCCCAATCCTTTAATTCATCTTCTTCAGTTGTAAGTATCCTTGCAAATTTAGGAAAGTGCTCAGGTCCGTTGTTGTCAATATCAATGACTATTTCAAAGTCTACTTCTATCCCTTCATTAGAGTCATATAATGCTAGTCCATCTATATGGCCATTATCTATTAAAGGATACATATTGATTAGTCTAGCCTGTGTTCCTTCCTTAATCACTTGTTTTACTACCCACTTACAATTTATTTTATTTAATATTCCTTTCATATTAGTCTTGTTTGTTTCTTCGTCACCCATCTTATTATAATTTTTCCATCCATAAATAATATTCTGTAGTATTAGACGACCCTATTGAGATGTCGACAAATCGAGTTCCAAGAATACTTCCCAAAATAATATTATTATCGTTTATGTTACCACTTAAATTACCAAACGGAGTATAATTCATTGTTAAATTATAAACTGACCCCGTACAATAGAAACTATATGTGGAGGCATAAGAATTGTAATGATAATTTGTATTATTATCAAAAGTTAAAGTATCATTTAATGGCAAAATTGTTCCGTATTGTCCGACTCTGTACTGAGTGATTACCCATGTATGGCCTACAATGGTTTGAGGAGTTGTTGTCGGTCCCGTATAAGGAGGAACAACTATTGGTTGATTGTTATTATTGTTTGGGGTTAATTCTTCTTTCTGACAAGAAAATAGAAATACTGTTAAAATTAGGTATAGAATACTTTTTTTCATAGAATATTAATTTTTACAAAAGTAGTAAAAAGATTAGGATTAAACAACAATTATTATACTTTAGTTACCGCAAATTCAAAACCTGTCATGTTTGATAGGTAATCTGTTAAATAAAGGTCTTTAAGAGCCTCATTTGTTTCACTATCCTCGGGGAAAGTTATATCAATAAAAATTGAGGGAGTATCATCGACCCACTCACCACTCTCATTCAATTGTTGTCTGTCCATTAATGTGTAAGAGACAATTTTTAATTGGGCCTTGGGAAATAAAGACGTTAACATTTTTAATACAAACTCCTGTTTCATTAAAAAAAATATAGTTATTAAAAATAAAATAGGAAAGTTGTTTGACAATAAAGTCTTTTCATTTTAAAAACTTTATAGATAAATATTAGGATTATTAGAATAAATAATATACATTTGTATTCAATTAAAGTATTAAACAATAACATATTTATAAAAAAAGAAAAATGGGAAAAGACACTCAAAAAGGTCGTTACATCTGTAAAGTTGGTTTCTACGATGTTTACGCAAAAGATTCAATGAAAAAAGCTTCTGGTCGAGGTGAAAAAATGGATGTAGGTTCGACTGATTATTGTTTATATCATTCTAATAAATTAATTGAGATGGGAATGAAAACAAAGGATTTGGCGGTATCTAAAGCAAAAGACTTGTTAGGGGTTAAGTTTAGAGAAGTTTATAGTTTATAAATAAAAAACCCCCTTAATTGGGGTTTTTTTATTTTGTTTTTTCTTTTTTACAAAAAGGTTTACCATTTAAATTGAAAATGACATAATTGTTTTCGGTTGTCCCACTTGTTAGCCCAAATTTGTCCGAATTAAATCCTGAACAATCTCGTAACTTTTCTAAATCAACTTTTACAGTTGTTGTTGTTGTAACCACGGGACTTGTTGACGCTGATGAAGGCGTGGTTGATGCGGATAGTGGTGTTACAGGTGTTGCGGCAACTTGTTCTTTAAGATATCTTTTTTCTAATATGAGATTCGCCTCTCGTATTTGTTTTGTTTTTCTATTAATCATATTTTGATTCTTTAGTAATAAATATTACCGTTTTCTTCTTTTATAAACATAAGTAATGGTATCACCAATTTTATATATATCATTTCTACAAGTTTGTAGAACTTCACCACAATCAGTATGGTAAATATAAAACGGACCGACCTCAATTGTTGACCTTTCCATACGAACCTCAAGACTGTCTATAACACATTTTTTTATAACATCATTAGGTTCTACTTTATGATTGTTAGTACAACCAATAACTAAGAACAACACAGAAAATAAAATTAGTTTTTTCATGTTTTTTTATAGTAATCTTAGTGGATTTAGGATTATAAATCAACTATTTTGTATTTATAACTATGAAAGGAATAATTAAAAACACACTAAACGAAGCTCTTGGTGTTCCTGAAGGTATTTTAGAATCCGCCGAAAGATTATATCTCATGTGTTTTAATAGGATTGTTAAGATTACTGACCCTATTTTAAATGGTTCTAAGAAGGAAGAATATAATTTCACTATTAAGTCCAATTTTAAAATTTCAGATTATACTTTCACTGAAATTAGTTTGTCAATTGATTTTGTTGAGGTAGACCAAGTAGACCTTGTTGAGCTTTACTCCATGGCGTTTGGACATCAGTCGAAATTCAATGACCGTTCATTAAAATTAGTAACTATCGTATCTCCAAACGAAGTTAAAATTTCAATTAAATTCGCTTTAACTGAAACCGCAAAAATCTCAGACGTTATTGAGTTATGTAAACGTTCTAAAGATATTATGACGGCATCATTGGCTCACGAATTAAAACACGCGTACGACCATTATAAAAAACCAACAGAATCCATTCCTAAAATGTCAAGATATCATGGGGTACAACAAACAGGGGTTCCGATAAAACCAATTAGTGTTTTTTTACATTATCTTTACTTTGTTCACGGTATTGAAAATTTAGTTAGACCGACAGAATTTTCATCATTAATGAAATCGAGTAAAATTAGTAAAAAAGATTTTTACAATTTTTTAACTAATAGTGAAATGTACACTATGATGAGAGACATTAACAATTTCACTTACGAAAAGTTAAAATCAGAGTTACAAAATTATATACCTCAAATAGATGGGGTGCTCAATAGATTTACCAACGAAACATTTGATACTGATGAAGAAAAAATTGATGAGATTTTAAGAATAGTTTATGTTAATCTTGTTAATAATACTCTTAACACCACTAAATCAATAATGTCCAACAATTTCTTTGAGGGACTTATGGGATTCCAAGGAAAAAAAAACGAGGTATTTAGAAAAATCGTTAACTATGTTATAAGATTTGAAAATAACGAAAAAAAGTTCTATCTTTACGAGGAAAAAAAATTCAAACACATTTCAGGAATTATGATGAAAAAATTATCCAAACTTTATTCGATGGCGCAAGATGAGAAATCTTCAATTAAAAATTGGGATTTACACCACAAAATTAATCGTACAAACGAGAATATCCAATCAGAATATAAATTTAAGAGAATATA
>Ga0181347_1000164_pt1 | contig 21803 bp, 15 predicted proteins | sample Su13VDMM110SN_FD_130102 | JGI IMG/M metagenome (GOLD analysis project Ga0181347, IMG submission 130102) | Freshwater viral communities from Lake Michigan, USA - Su13.VD.MM110.S.N | ecosystem: Environmental > Aquatic > Freshwater > Lake | place: USA: Michigan | collected 2013-07-16
TTCCCTTTATCTTCTGTTTCAGGGCGATTTGCTCTTTAAGATTAGTGGGGTCAATCTCGGCTGGGGTAAGGGGTGTATCTTTGGTGATACGACGGGACGGGCGATAAACGGGGTATGACTTTTTACCAATATCACGCCAATCCTCTTCAAACCAGCGTTTTAATTTACGCTCACCCTGTTCCCTGAACTTTCCACCCAATTCCTTATATTTTTTAATAACTGCTCCGCTTCGGTATGCTGACGGCTTTTTATACTTTGGATAAACTTCTGCTTTCGCCTTCTCGTATAGTTTTTTATTGATTGGGATTGCTCCGCCAACCATACCACCAGTAAGTGTAGTCCAGTCCTCGTCGTCAAAGAAGTCGCCTCCTTGGAAACGCTTTGGGTCTGTTCGGTAAAAGCCAGAATTAGCCGATATACCCGAGCCACACATACACGGGGCTTCACCCGTTATTTTACATATACCACCAGTAAGTGTAGTCCAGTCCTCGTCGTCAAAGAAGTCGCCTCCCACCATAGTTTTACCCTTATTCACACATTCGCTCCTTTGTGAATAGTAAATGAAGGTATATCTGGTTCCTTTGTATGCGTCGGTTCTGTGGGCGAGTTTTGCCCCATTAAAGACGAGAATATGATTTTTGAGGTCATATAACTCTGGTGTCTTTGTATTGGAGTTGGGATACACAAAAAGTCCGCCACCAGTAAAATCTCCCAACGCATTAATTACCGACATTCCCATATTACTTCCGTCTTTATGTTTTTTCGCTTTCATATTTTTATTGACGGTAATGGTTTGGTATTCATACCCTTTGGGGCAGATTAAATTGCCATATTCTATCAACAAATCAAATAACTCTGGGTTCTTTGCGTTGGTGGAAAACTCGCCTACGCCGAGACCTCTGCGACCACCACAGCCGAAAGTCATAGTGTATGCGTTATATCCCAGAACATCTCCCCTCGTTTTATTGCCATCTCTACGCTTTCCCTCTATTTTGGGTATGCGTGTATCTTCCAATTTGTCATATAGTCGCTTTTTAATGCTTTCCCACTTTGGACCGTCTTCTACCTTACTATAATAAACATTTTCGCCCTCTTTATCGTCAAAATCAATATTTAATTTCTTTCCAGCCCCTTCTACCTTTTGGAGTGGCAGTTTTTTATACAGGATTTTCTCACGAGACGAGAACTCTGGAATGAATATTTTATCCACATACTCTGGGTATGCCTTTGCCAGTAATTTCACATTATATGATAAATCCTTGACCCGTCCCGCTTTATTTCCTCTTTCTTTGATTTTTCCGCCATCTGTCAGTTTGGCGGTAATAACGATTACATTATTAAATCTCATTACTCCACCATCTTCTTTTTGATACATTAGGGCGAGTTCCATTTGTTCCCCCTCGCCTCGTTCCAGAGTATGTTTAATTTTCATCTTCTTCCTATTAATCACTCCAATTAAATCACCGCTGAATACAGTTAAACCAATCTCTGCCTCGTCTTTTGCGAGGTTTTTGTAGAATGGGTTATACATATTCTTCGTCGCCCAGAGGTATTTATCGTATTTTTTCAACTTTGTATAACTCTCCTTGAAAAACTTATCCAGATTGGTAAGGTCGCCGACTTTGGACTTTTTTTTAATCACCACATTATTTATATCGTCGTCCATAAAAACGATATACTGATTTTCTGGGAAATAGTCAATAATGAAATTGCGTTGATATGAAATCCCTTTTTTGCCGACAATAATTTTATTATATTTCTCGCTCGGTATTGCGTCTTTGTATTTCTTTTCCTCCTCTTCATTCGCTACAAATAGGTAGATAGAAGATGGGCTGACATTTCTGGCTAATAGTAAAGGTAGTGTCTTTTCTTGTAGAATATCTACTCTATCATAGGTAGGAATAGCAACAACATATCCTTCTGGCATTTTAATATATTATATTGAGATAAAATAATATATTGAATTATTATTACATTAGGAATAAATATAATCTTTTTGTTGAGATGTGGAATGTCCCATAGCCGAGGCGTCCTTCTCTTGCTCCTTAACTGTGTCTCCATATTTACTGGTGAGGTAGATATGACGCAATTTACTTGACGCAATACCTTTGCCTAAAACACTATTGAGGATACGAGTGATTGCGTTAATCTGCGATACACCCTCCCCGTCCCGATACACCAAAAACTTTACATCTTCTACCCCCTTTGGTATTTTGCCGTTTTTAAGAAAAGGGTGGAACTTCAAATATATCCTCAATACCTCCACCAATTCTGGCGATATTTTCTCCACCTGTTGTTTATATTTTTTGGCTGTCTTGTATGAGTTGAATATGAACTCGGCGGTGGTTCTACTCAAATAGTTCTTGTCATTTGACATATCAGTATCATACTTATCCACGATATACATTTCCAGATAGTCGCCATTTCTGCGTGGTGGTTGTAGGGTATAAAGTGAAAGAACCACATATTTCAGTAGGGTCTCATATTCAGGCGGATTAATCGTCTTCTTGTCCTTGAATGTATCCACTTCCGCCTTCAATACTTCTGCCTTCTCGGTAATAACCTTCCACTCTGGTAGTTCATCTGCGGAATGAACGATATTCTTGACCTCTTCGTTCATACTCAACATAAGGTCATAATATTTGCCATATAGTTTCTTGATTTTTGGATTATTGTCGGTGTTTAGTGCCGACACGATTGAAATGAGGAAATTGCGTTTAGTGGTCGGCTTATATTTAACCAACTTTTCCATTATCTTCTCGGGCTTTTCCAAAAACTTAAAACTCGTCATCTCTGTCCCGTCGTTGAGTTTTCGCAGATTATTCAGGTAAAGTTTAATGGAGGAGGCGGAAATACCTTTCTCTTGAAACTTCTTCTCTAAATCATTTTCAAAACTTGTCATTTTCTATTATACTTATATAAAAGAAAATAAATCTATATACTTTTCATTAAATAATCTGTTTTAAATATTCAATTGGAATATACCAATATAGTTTATTGGGATTGTTCTGTCCGCCGTCATTCCGCCTAAACACGTCTATCCTAAATGATTTGAATTGTTCCTCGTCATAATATATGTAATATAACCCATCTGTAAAGTTAAATAGGAAAACATAATTCACACCATTATTTACCTTATCAGTGGGGATTATGGTTGTTGGGTATGCCTTGTAGGTATTTCGCCGACTTTTGACTTCATACTTATATTTTTCCCCTAAATAATCCTTTGTATCGTATCGCTCGGCTGTCTGTTTTATGTTGTCCTGAAAAAACACATTCATCTTATCCAAAATCTCCCCCTCCTTTTTTCTGCCATACTGGTAGTCAGTTTCTATAATAGCATTTAACATTTTATAATATAACTATATATTATTCTTTTAAGTAGTTTTAAACGCAAAAGAATATTATAAATACTTATTTAATTTATTCGTCTATTTCAAAAATAGGGCTGTCTTCTTCGTCCTCGTCCCTTTTCTCCCAACCCTGAATAACTGGCGAACCATTATATGTGGAAATCTCAATATCGTTAAAGATTAGGGCGTTTTTCATCTTCTTTGCCGTTGTTTGCTCGTGCTTTTCCTTCCCAGCATTATATTCATTAAGTAGGGCAGATGTTTTAATCCTGACGATATATTGTTCTCGCTCTTCCTTCTTTAATTTCTTGAAGTTGGGTGGAAGAACTATCCTCTTATAGTGGGTGTCAAACCAATACTTGAAGAGGTTGTTTTCCTCAATATATTCGTTTGTGCTGTCTTTACATAAATCGCTCATAACTGGCTTTGTGTCCTTATTGGCATAAGCCACCTCAAACATATATAACATAAACTCATTAACGTATTTCTGCTCTATGATAATATCTTTTAGTTTGTCATTAACTGGGTGCTGGTGGTCGTCGGCTGGGTCTGGGTTTTGTAAAAACCGCTCGGTGAAGGGAACACATTTCAAACGCTCACAAATTGCTTTATCTATTTTGTTAAGTGTTGGTTTGGTATTACATTGTAAGAACACCGAGAATGTATTTTCAAATGTTTTGTTTTTCTCGTATAACCCTCTGCTCGTTATTTTATCCCTACCTGTTAAGCCCTTCACAAACTCCACATTTAAACAACAGTTCTCGGCTCCTGTATCTGGCTCACTCACGCTCAAATATCTAATACCAGCACACTCGGCGAGGGTTGGGTTTGGCACACCTGCTTTAATGATAGTTGTGAGGAATGTTGGCTCGGCGGTGTAATGATATTTGCCGAGGCATTTTTTAATCAACTTATCCAGAACGCCTTTGCCATTTCGCCCCCTGCCAGTAAGAACATAGAAGTTTTCAAACCTGTTGGTGAAGAATGCGAGGGCTGTGGCTACAATATAATATTCCCTCGTTGGCAAATCTGGGAATATGCCTTTAAGAATATCCATTAATTCCTCCCTCGTTTTAGGGTCGCTTTTGTTGATAAGGTCATACCCACAGGTTCTACACACATAATCGTTTGGTTTAATGGGTCTAATTTCATTTGTGGTGAGGTCGTATAGAACATTATTGAACGCAATTATATTAGTATTTGCGTCAATAAAATCCTCAATATTTTCATTATAATAAAGGTCTGGTAAGAAGTCAATAACACCCTTACAGAATGACGACACGCCCAACTTTGCGTATATCTTTGAGATTGCCTCATTTCGCTCTTTGTAATCCTTATCCTCCATATCTAACAATTTGCGTTGTTCGTTGAAATACTCACGCAGGGTATAGCCGATATTGTTGATTAGTGAGGTGGGCTTTTCCTCACCTGTATTAACGAGTATATTGGAGGGTCTATATTCCCACCACTTACTAACCTTTGAGTAGGCGTATTTGGTTGGCTGAATATTGTAGTATAATATGGCGAGGTCAAGGTTATTGATATTATTTTGAATAAGCGTGTAAAAATCGCTTCTTTTGTGTTGTAGTGTATTGAACTCATTAATATCCGCCTGTTTTAGCCAACCCCATAATGTCGCCTGATTAAGACCCTTTTTGTTGCTACTGTCCCATATTCTTTTGTTGTTTTCAGCGTGGTATTTATCGTCGCCATATTTTTTGGAAAACTCGTCAAATATTTCATACGACCACCCCTCATTTTTCCAAATGAAATTAATTTGGAGCCAGTCAGGCGTATTATACCATTTGTTGTGTGGGATTTTATCACATAATGCCCTTAAAACCTCGTTGAAGTTATTAACGACAATAACATTTTCCGCAGGATTGACTGGAAAATTACTGACTGGTGGTTGGCGTATTGGTTGTGGTGCCACAGGGGCAGGGGCTGATTGTATCATTTCACAGTTTGCTATGTTTTGAATGAGATTTTCGTCAATAGTGCCTTTAAGAACCTTACTAATTCTTTCTTTTTGCTCTGTTTCCTTCCAAGCATTAGGACACCTCACTTTATGGTGTGAATAAACCCCTGTATCAACATTTAACTCGTTTGGAGTTGAACTGGTTGATATTGGGATTATGCCCTGAAATAATGCCTGTAATCTGGGTAATTCGTCGTTAATAATCCAACTTTTCATAGTTGCCACATCTGCCGTCATTCTTCTATATGTAATAATAAAAGATAATTTATTTTCTGTTTTTTCTAAAACATTAGTTTTTAAGATTTTATCCCATTTATAACTTTTAGCCCCAAACATAGACGCTGTCCTAACACCAACCAGAACAGCGTAAGACAGCAGAGCGTCGGCAATCTTTTTATTGAGGGCATTAAAGTCCTCAACACTACCGTTAAACTTCCCATCTAAATCCACAAAAACACGCTGGTTTTTGTTAGTTTCTACTATCTCATAATAGCAGTTAGGTCTAACGAGCAAAGCGGAAGTAATTTGCTCGTGTTTAGCAGGATTGCTAATGTTGGTAGTTTTACCCTTAATCGCCAAAAAAGTTGTGGAGGTCATTTTATAATATACTATAATATTATTCTTTTAAGTAGTTTTTAATTAAAAGAATATATTAATTAAAAATTGCTAAATTAGATTTTTCCCTAAATAATCCTATTTCCCTATATTCCAATTAACAACCTCGGTTTCAAAAACCCCGTTCTCCTTAATCTCCTCGCCAATTTTTATGGGGACGGGCTGGGATAAGGACAGGGACGGGCATAAATGAACTTCGTCGTCTTGGAAAAAGCCCTGACAGTCCTTACAGAAATGGTTTTCGTCTAAATAGACAACAGTTCCGCAAAGAGTATCTAATGTGGGAGGGTTCATTTTCTTATTCTTCTTATCCTCTAAATGCCTAATGGCTCTCTGGTGGATTTCGCTATGAGTATGGTGCGATTTGTTGTAGTATGTATAAACTCCAAAACAGACAGGGCACTCATAGCGTTCCTTATCTTTGTTCTTATCATACATTCGCTTATTGTATTCCCTAATTTTGTCGGGAGGGTAAATATAACGCTTCTTCGTTTTGGGGACGGGTATGGCGACGGGTTCGGTGGCGGTGATTGCGGACATTCTGTTCTATATGATATAATAAGAAAATAATCTTTAAGTCATTTTATATTAATTACTTCTAAATGTTTAATTAATTTTAGTGGGGCAAAATTGGTTTTAGTGGGGCAAAATAGCAAACTTTCTTTAATCTATTAAAACAACTATTTACTATACAGAGTTAGTCAATTTGACCCACTAAACCCCACTTTGACCCACTAAAAAACAGGTCTGGTTCTGGCGAGTGATTGAAGAAATACATTTCCACCTTTGAATATTGGATTTTGGAGAGTATGCTGTTTTAAAATCCTATCTTTGACATTATACCACGCTACATCTGGAACTTTATATTTCCTCACCTCTTTCTTTCCAGTCGCAAAGCGTCCCATAATGTTATATAGTGGGTCGCCGTCGCTATATACCCTGTAATTGTTTATATTGCTGTTATTTAAGTCGGTATATGAGATGGCTGGGTTATAAGTTCTCGCCTCGGTAATGTATCCTGCTTTCAGCCAAGCGTCAATTATGGCACCAGCGAGGGAATGACCTACGGCGTAATAAGTATATGCTGATTGTGGATTTTGTTGCTGAAAGTTTAGCAACTCGGTAGTATCTATTTTATATCGCTCGGTATTCTGTATATTGTTAATAGCAGAGGGAACCCACGCCTGAAAATCCTGAAAATCGGCTGTTCCTCTTACTGATACTACTAAAAAGGGCTGGGAGGTAGATTTAAAGAACTTTAAAGTATCAGTTTGTAAAACGAGATTAAATCCATCTATTGTATTACTGTAATCGTTTTGATATGACGCATCCGCCATATCTTTTAAAATCGCTTTATCAGGAATGGAAGTATTCATTATAATATATATAATTAGATAAAATAATAATCTACATATCTATATATATAATAATATGTCCGTTTCAAGTATTATAGATAAATATTCTAACGACCCTGAATACAAGAATAAGATATACCCAGACCTCATTCCGTGGAACCACCCATTAGGTCAGCAAGGTCTCGGCTCGGTGCTTCAAGTCAGTAATTCAGCACTCACACCAATAGGGGCAATCCCGCAAGATGCTACTGATTTTAACACTCTGGGCTGTGTCAAGGTTGAGACAGGCACAGTAGGAATGGGAAATCAACCTGCCCTCATAATAGGTGAGCCAGGAGATTTACTCCAAATCAAAGGAGGCACCCTTTTAGGTTCATTATTGGCTGGTAATGGTGTGAATACAGAGACACTCCCATTAGGGACAAATGGTTATGTTCTTACTGCCGATAGTTCCGCAGGAGTAGGTGTTAAATGGGCTTCCGCTGGTGGAGCAGGTGTGGCGAGTATTACCCCAGGTTCTAATATTGGAGTAAATAATGCTATACCCACCGCACCCGTCGTATCGCTATTATCTCCGCTTACCTCAACGCTCAACGTCGGCACTCAAAACGTTCAAGGAACAACCAGTCAAATTACACTCACCAATGGAGGCAGTCAGGCAGTCCAACAAGCGACGACTGGCTTTACCTCAATAGACAGCACAATCGCAACAACAAAGGCAAATGTATTCAAGAATGCGATTTCAGTAGAAACTTCCACTAATAAAGTTCAAATGACCCCTACATATGTCCTCAAAACAGTAGGAACGTCAGCATTAACGGTAGGAACGGTAGGGTCTGCTCCATTATCTCTTATTGGTAATGGTGGGAATACGGACGGCATTCAAATAACACAACTTATGAATACTCCAACAACCCTAACAACTACACTCTCAAATGTGAAATACTATCCCGATACAGTAATCACAAACGGCAACGCTTCTACTGTTGCCCTTCCGCTTCCTTCGGTGGATTATCAGCGTCTAACCCTTACTAATTTAGGTTTGACGAATACGAATAGTTGGAACGATTATGGAAATGCTATATTCGCTCCAAGCGGTTTTGAAGCATTTTTCCACGATAGTAATGGTAATGTATGGTTGGCGGAAACTGGAACAGGCAATATAAGAGTATGCGACAATCCACCTGTAAATATTTTACACAATATAACTGTGGCGAACTCCGCTGGTGCTCCTGTTGCTGTGAATGTATTTTACGAGCAGGGCGGGTGGGTTTTTATTGGAGGAACTTTTGATAGTATCAACGGCAACGCAACACCTCAATATAATATAACAAGAGTGAGTTTGGGAACTTATACAGAAGACCCTATGGGCGACTCATCTTCACTCATTTTTGGAACAGGAGCGAACTATACCGTTTATGGTATGACAGATGTGAATGGTGCGTTGGCGTTTTGTGGAAACTTTCAATCTCTATCAAACGGAGCACCTGCTTTTTACATCTGTGAAATAGCAAGTCCTTATGTAGCAGGATTAAATCAATTTTATACCGAGATGCTGGGAGGGGTGAATAATCAGGTGTTCGCTATATTTTACAACTCAAATAGAGTTTTTTTCGGTGGTGATTTTACTACCGTAGATAATAGTTCGCCTATTGGTTATGCTTATGGAGCGTATTATGATTACAATACTTCTGCGTGGTTAGATGTTGCTAATAATTCGCTCAATAATTCTGTGTATATAATCAAACCCACCGCTTATGGTTATATTTTTCTCGGTGGAACTTTTACTGCTCCACAAACTTCGCCGTATAGTTGTTATATAGAAGAAGCAACACCGCAAAACTCGGCGGATACTTCATTAGCATTATTAAACCCACCTACCTACAAACACGCTCACGGTGTAGGGGCATCTTTGAGTGTATATTCGTCAGGGGCGGTGAGTTTCTTCGTAAGTAGTAATTTTCAAGTTTGGGTTGATTTGGGAACACCGTCGGCGAGTGGGAGTGATATTACAGGTGTTAATTTTTGGTCGGGAAATTATAAGGCAATATATAATAATTATCAGTATGTCCGCTCACACGCAACCCTACCTCATTCCTGTATCTTTACTGGTTCATTTATATATGACGCAGTCGCTTACAACAATTACACAATCACAACGAGAAATGTCTCACAGCAATTTATAGGCGACGACAACAATTCTTTTTGGTCTATTATCGGTCAAGGGGTCGGTGCTTTTAGTTAATTTATCTCTACTATAATATATGAATGTTAAGCGAAGTTTTTTGGTCTTTTTTTTTGACGAGTATTATAGGGCTGTTGTTAAAAGGTGCTTCAATAGTTTATAAATCTAAATGTAAAACGGTAGAATGTTGTTGTATTAAAATAAATAGAGATATAGAAGCAGAAGTTCAGGTTGATACGGCTGTTCCTATTCCAGCACCTCCTAATTTAGTGGGTCAAATGTGATTTTAGTGGCTCAAAATAACAAACTATTACATAAGTATATATTTAATAGTTTTATAGCAAAGTTTATATTTTTACCCCACTAAAAACATTTTTGCCCCACTAAAATATAAATCACATTTAGCCAAAATATAATCTACTTCTATTGTATATAATAAATATGTCCGTTTCAGGTATAATTAATAAACTCACAGGAAAAATATATGACGAACTTATACCGCAGGGTGGAGGTGTTGCCCTCACAAAAGGGCAACTCATATCAGCGAACGACCAAAATCCACCAGTAGAAGTAGCAGTTCCAGTAGGAGCAAATGGAACTATATTAATGGCTGACAGCACCCAAACTGACGGTTTAAGATGGGCTGTTGTTCCAGGAGCAATCGCACTCGCACAAGGAGACCTATTATCAGGAGACCAAGCAGGAAACCCTGCGATAGTTCCAGCACCAGTATTACCAGCACAAGCAAACTATGTTCTATCGGCAGACGCAACAGCCCCCACTAATCTTCTTTGGAAACCGCCGACAGGAGCAGGTGGGCTGATTACTGGTGTATTCCCACTCGTAGATACAGCAGGAGGAGGGAATAATACAATTGCTATTGATTTCGCAGCAGGACCAGCAGGTCAAATACCGTATGGGACGGGTGGTCCAAATAACGCAGGAGCATTAACAAATACGCCGACTGCTCTTCAATTTTTAGGCGTTCTTAATGGTGTTCCAACGTGGAAAGACGCAGGGGGTAGTGGGACAGTTTCGGCAATCCCTCCTCTATTTGAACAAGCAGGAGGGCAGGGAGATAGTCAAATATACCTTAATTTTTCAGCGAATGTAGGTGAAATACCATATGGAAATGGAACAGCACAACAAGGAGCATTCACTAATGTCCCTGTCGCTGGTGATATATTAGGTATAGCGAATGGTGTCCCAACGTGGATAAACGCTCCTGCGAATGTTGGAACAATTGTATATAGGAATAGTGTGGATAATGTGCCATTAACAATATCAGCACCACTAACTTCAAACTCTACCTGTATAATTACAGCCGATAGAACATATCAAACATTCGCACCAGCACAGGTGTATAATCAAGCATTCGTCGCTCCACCAGCAGGACAGCAAGACCTTCTCACAAGCCAATTCTGGTTTAATTGGACTGCTCCTGCTGATATGGAACTTACAACATTTACTGGAAGTTTTTTTATAGCATCTTCACAAACATTCCCAGATGGCACTAATATCCTTTGTAGTTGTTCTATGCTTAATACTACTACGGCTACAATCGTTGCGGATGGGGTATTTTCCATACCAAAAGATGGAACTGCCTCATACAACTTTACTGGAACTCCCGTCGCACCAGCGACCGTTTTGGTTATACCTAACGGACAACAATATCAGTTTCAAATATCAATAGACGGTGCTATACCACTCGGCGGACAGTATTTCGCTTCTAATAACGGGGCTGGTTTAGTAGGAGTAATGAATATTCAGGCAAACCAATACACGAATGCCCCTGCTTCATTTACTTTAACCCCTCCTAACAAGTTTAGAACTACCAATAGTTTAACTGGATTTACTACCGCAACCTGTGAAAGTTTTACTTCTCAATCATTCGTCGCAACAGGGCAACAAAGCGGTTATGTTGATTGGATACAGGTGGGGGCGACAAATGGAGGCGTGGCGTATATTCCATAATTATTTTCAATATGGGAAACATTTAGGCGATTAAATATAAATCTATAAAAATAAAATCTATGATACTTATATAAAACAAAATGTCAATTTCGTCATTAGGTAATCTTAAAAGTGGGTTCGCCCCTTTTGTCGTTCTCCAACAGGGAACCTTCACCAAAGTCGCCGCAACCGCCCTCGTCGTCCCGTGTCTGCCTATTCAGGCGACCGATTTGGTGCTTCTCCAATACGACACTCCCACGGCAGGAGGTGCTGCGGGACAGACCGAGGTAATCACCATTCAGGCAGGAGCGTCCTTTACCGCAACCTCGTTGGTCGCCACATTCGCTGGACCCGTGTCGTATGCCGTTGTTCGCTCAACTGCCCCGACCGTAAATCAACCCTAATCATTTAGGAATTATAATATTTGTTTAGTGTATATATATTAAACAAATCTTCACTTAAAGAGTTCCCTATATATATAATTATAACCAGCCACACTATGTCGCAACCAACCACCACTACCGAGCAAATCGCTTTCCATAAGCAAATCCTCACCGACTTCCAACAGTCAGTCAAAAGCAAACAGGAGCAAATTGCCCTAATCCAAGAGCAAATCGCAAAGGAGAATATCACTATCGCCAACACGATAGAAAAACTAATGACCCTATCAAGCACACTCAATTATACCAATATTGCCACAAATGGCACAATCCCAGCCGACCAAGTCAATAAGGACCAATTTGGGAGAAACTTTTATAATGGCAGAATGTTAAAAGCCATATACACCGAACCAAACTCACAAGGTGTAGTGAAATATTATATTGACAACAAAAGAAAGTATCTTAAACAGCAATACGTAGATGTGCCAGATGCCGAGGAAGTTGAGGTAAATGTTTGTGATTTACAACTGGGCGATATTGTTAAAAACAACTTCACCACATATTATAGAAACGAGTGCGAGTATTGTAAGGTTGTTAAAATAACCGACTCGCAAGTCCAATTTATGCCGTATGCCAATTGGGTTGTGGGATATTCAGGAGACCAACACTCGTTCAACGAAACGTGGTATAAGTCCAGTCCCACCGTCTTTAAGGCAGATGGCAAACCTCACAGAATGAATAAAATGTCTTCGTGGAAGAAGAGGGTTTCACATAACACTATCACCAAATACCTCGGCATTCCAGACAATATGTTCTCACATTCCAGCCACGACGGCGGATACTAATAGATTATTCCAGTAAAGTTGCCATTTTCATTAGATTATTCCATAATATTAATAAATACTATGTAATAATCCAAATATTCTATATTATTATGGTAAAAATGAATTCATTATTACGGTAATAAGCCAATTAATATAGATTAATACAGGTAATAATCCAATAAAATCGCATATATGTAATAATCATAAAAATAAATATATTAAAAAGAAATAATTTAGAAACAAAATAATAATATCTGTATTAATTATATAATACAAATGTCTAATTCAACGCCTACACAGATTTACTATGATTTAGATGTAGTGAATACCCTAAATCCATCTTCATCTGCCTCAAATAGCCAACAACTAAATAGATTGACATTCACAGAGGTAAGGTCTTCGCCGATTTTAGATAATCCAAGCGACTATTTCCTCTCTATCGTTCGGTTTAGTTTAGACACTCCTGGAAGTATGCCTATGTGCCTTCCACAGATTAATTTAGACCAGACACTCGCTACACCTGATTTCCCTAACGAAACTATCTACTATGTCAGTATGAAATATGACGACGGAGTTAATCCTGCTGTGGTTGAGAAGAAGCGAGTAATCTTTATCCCTCAATCATTTACACAATCAGGAACGAATGGAACGCCGTCAGTTCCAACATTCCCTCTGGATTTAGTAAAAACGACTTCCAACTATTATTGGCTGAATAGTTTTCAGTTCTTCGTGAGTATGGTGAATAAAGCATTAGCGGATTGCTGGGCGTTGGTGTTTTTGGCAATTAATCAAGCACCATACTTACCCCTTCCATATGATATCACCGCAGACCTCTACCCTTATATGCTATGGGATAATGACAACAATAAGGCAACTCTGGTATTCCCTCAAACACCATTCGTCCAACCCACACCCCCTGCCCCTCCCGTCCCAGTTGAACCTCACTCGTGGGAACAACAACCATTAAGCACAGGCACGGCAAAGGCATTCCTCTATTTTGATAATCAACTATTTACTCTATTTAGTTCATTTGAGAATATCCTGAACGCAACCTATTTAGACCCTGCGATAGTTGGAATTAATGGAGACGAAGCCCACTATCTTATACAGAATTATAGCAAATACAATTCCAATTTTGTCGCTGGTGGAACTGGAACAGGGCAACCTCTACACGACAGTTTATATATGGAACAGCCATATAGCACGGGTGCCACTTTATCTCCAATTCAGTCATTAGTATTCAATACTTCACTTCTCCCAATTCTTCCACAATTAATCGGTGTCCCAAAGATATTAAGGCAGAATAATAACTCGCAGGGGCAGAACGACAACATTAGCAACGAAATCACCGATTTAGTGGTAAATGTCAGCCGAGGAGATGAATACTTCCCAGCAGTTCTTTATTTACCAACGGCGGAATATAGATTAATTGATTTGAACGGAAATGCTCCAATTTCGGCGGTCCAGATAAGCGTCCAATGGAAAGACATATATGGCATATACCACGACTTCTTTATCCAGAATAATTGTAATTGTTCCCTGAAAATTATGTTTAGGCGAAAAGACCAAGGATTAGATTAAGCAGAAGTTTAGTGAAAAATGAAAGATTATAATTATTTAAATATAATCTTCCAAAAATATTATCTATGATAGTTATATAAAACAAAATGTCTTCCAGCGATTTTGAGAAAGTTTGCGTCCAAGACGACGTCCTTAACACTACTGATAAGGTCCGTTATGCCGTCTTTAAGGGAGCCCAAAACATTACCCCCGCCCAGTATAACGCCATTTCAACCTCTACTTCCAGTATCACCTGGAATATACAATTACCAAGCGAGAGCACGGTATTCAGCAGACGTATTATGGTCCAAGCAACTATCGCCGTTTCCATTACTGGTAGTTTCGCCGCAACCGCCCCCGCTGGTTCAGTCCTCGTCAATTATGGCTACGCTTCTGCTCTGGGTCCTTTCCCTCTTCAATCGCTCTGTAATACCATTCAGGCGACGATTAATAACAACACCGTCAGTCAAAATCAGCGAGACGTAATGTTCCAGTTGCTCCGCTTCAACGACCGAAGGGAACTCGCACGATACAACAACGCCTGTCCCACTATGTATGACTCGTATTTGAACTATGACGAAGCACTCGGCACCAATAACAACCCTCTCGCCGCCTGGAACAACGTCAGCAACGACCAAGATTTTCAGCCCAGAGGTTCGTTCGCCATTACCTCCATTACTGGTAATGACCCCAAAGGTTCTATTGCTTCCAACGACCGCACAGTCGTAATCACCTTCACTACACAGGAACCCCTTATGTTGTCGCCTTTTATCTGGTGCGACCCCAAGAGTAATAATCAGGGTATGTATGGTGTCCAGACACTCAACTTTGTCTTCAATCTCGGTCAGCCAAATAAGATTGTCCGTCTCGCAAATGAGGCACTTTTCGCCGCAGCACCCGTCGTATCCCTTCAACCTGGAAGCATTACTAACGCTCGTCTTCTTATGGAGTTCTACACGAGACAGCCCAGCGACCTCGTTTCCTCTCGTAATGTGGTGCCATTTGCCGAGTATCCTCGGTATTTAACTCCCTGCCCCTCCCTCGCCGCACAACCCGCCCCCGCAGTCCCTCCCACTTTTAGCACGAGCGGTCTGGTGAGTTTTCAGTCAATTCAGTTGAACTCTGTTCCCGACAAACTGATTATTTGCGTCCGTAAAGTTCTCGCCTCCCAGACCATTTTTGATAGTGATAGTTTCCTCCCCATTACCGCAGTCAATTTCAATTTCAACAACAAAGCAGGTCTCCTCTCTGGTGCTACACAATGGGATTTGTGGCGTATGTCTGTTGAGTCAGGTTCCAATCAAACGTGGGCGGAGTTTAGCGGATACGCTCCCCTCGGTGATAATGTGCCTTTTGTTTCAGGCACTAACTCTGGCTATAAGCAGATTTCTACCTGCGGTTCTGTTTTGTGTCTGGAAATGGGAAGGCATATTGAATTGGACGACGTTTATGCTCCTGGTAGTATCGGTGCCTTTCAACTTCAATTTCAGGTCAATTACCAGAACAACACTACCACAGCGATTGACGCAGCGAACCCCTACGAGATTGTGCTGATTACTATGAACTCGGGAGTATTCACGATTGAACGTGGAACAAGTCAAACTTACACCGCAATTCTGTCTCGTGCCGACGTTCTGTCTGTCTCTTCCCAGCCATCTTACTCCAAATCTGCCGTTGCTCGTCTGGTCGGTGGTTCGTGGGAGGACAGTTTCAAGTCCCTCTGCTCGTCTCTATCACCTTACGCAGGTAAGGCAGAGAAGGTGAAGGATTTGATTATGGGTGAGGGCGTGTCTGGCGGTGCTGGTTCATCTGGTGGTGCTGGAACGTCTGGCGGTGCTGGTTCATCTGGCGGTCGTATGCGTAGGCATTTGGCTATGTAAGCCATTCTACTAATGGGGTTTTAGAATTGTTCCCCTCCTCGCATGTCGCATTTACTCATATTGTAAAAAACAACAAAAACCGACGTGGCACAGAGGAAGTGCGTGGGGCTCATAACCCCAAGGTCGTAGGTTCAATCCCTATCGTCGGTAGTAGTCGCATTTCATAAAGCCCATAGGGGCATTATGAAAAATACTAAATCGTGCCCTTTGTCCGCAGGGCTTATACTCGCCTCACCCTTTCACGATTAAACTCCCACAGTATCACCTGTTCTACTGGTATGGGGGACGCCTCACGTATTTTACTCGTGAGTTTTTGGAACATAGTGGTTGCCCCAATATCCCTGACAAATATGTCTTTTAGGTGTTTTAATTTACGCTTCAACCCTAACTCAACCGCCCTCACGAGACGGCATTCAGTCATAGTGTCGTTGGTGTATTCCACGGTGAATGTGTGTTTCTCCACAAGTATTGAACGGACATTTACTCGTGTTATTTGGTAATACACCTTTTGGTTAGGCACCTCACTCATAACCTCCATAACGCTATAAATAGCGTGAAACCCTAAATCGTTGCTGTCGCTATATTTTAGGGGGTATTTCACCCAAAATATCGGCTTATAGTCGGCTGGGGGAACAACAATAGGGGGTGGTGGGCGTGGGGCTGGTTGTCGGCTCAAATCACGAGCAATATTCATTAGCGACAGATATACCCCTTCTGGCATATGGTCGGTGTTCTCAAAAAGGACCTCTGCCATAGTGGCGAGTAGTTCCTGCTGGGTTGGTTGTGGCATAGTTGGCTTATATGTATATATATAGGGTTGTCTTTAAGTGAAGATTTGCTTAATATATATATACTAAACAAACAACGACTGGCTGGGACCACACGCTATTATATATGTAATAGAGGGGTGTCTTTAAGTGAGTTTAATTAGTGAATATGTATTAAGTGATATGGGACGGGGTTATGGAACGGGTATTGACTGGAACGGGTTTTAGTGGGGCAAATTAATTTTAGTGTGCCAAAAACACAAAACTCCTGAATAATTATTAAATAACTATTTCTTATAGTAAGTCCTGTAAATTGACCCACTAAATACCCCGTCCCCCACTAAAATCCCGTCCCTATTTTAGCCCCCTTTAAGTGCCATTAGTATATATGTATTAAGAGAAAACTCACTTAAAGAGACCCCTATATATAGGTTATAAACCAACAACCCAGATGGCAACCAACAACAACACACAGGGCACCCAGCCCACCGAGACCACTACCGAGGAGACCTACTGTGTTAGGTGCGACGAGGAGATTTTCAGCGACGACGACATATGCCTACGTGAGTGGCAGGGAGACAGCGACGCCCCTATGTGCCACTACTGCTGGGACCAGACCGAGCAGGAGGAGGACGAGGAGATGGAGGACGAATAGGGCACCCTGCGGACAAAGGGCACGATTTAGCATTAAAAAAAACACCATATGGCACAATAGGGGCTGTATGGCACAAAAAAAAATGTGCCCTAACCCCGTCCCTTTTCTATACCCGTCCCCTATTTAAACCCCATTAGTATAAAAGTAATAAGTAAATCTTCACTTAAAGCCAACGCTATATATATATTATAACATATAATGTGCCAACCCAACAACAACATAATACGCCAATTACTCCCCTATGGTGTAGATGCGGACGATTTTGTAGAAATGGACGATTTCTGTGGAATATGCGGACAATTTGCCTGTAATTGTGTGGAAGTGGAGGAAAACTGGTGGTAAAACGGTGGCGGTGCCATTTGGTGCCTTTTTTTTAGGGTGCCATAACCCCGTCCCTTTCCCAACCCCGTCCCATACTCGCATGTCGTTTAGTATATATGTATTAAGTAAATTATCACTTAAAGACACCCCTATATTACATATATAACCAGCACACTATGGCAACCAACGGCAACACACAGGAGATTAAGGCGAAATTACGTGAGGAGGTGGAGGTAGGCAACCTTTACCTTGATATTATGGAGGAACCTATGACTTTACTGGAAAACCAGATTAGTCAGGTATTTAGTGATTTAAGGAAATGCCCTATTTCGTCTGGTCGGTTTATCACCCAAACGGAGAAGGTTATGGCACTTGTTAGGGAGTGGAAGAAAATCGGTCTAATCCAGATGATATATGGCAACGAGATATATGCCAATCACTTTAACTTTCACGAGGATTTAAGCGACGACGATTACCACATTTTAGCGATTAAGCATATAGTAAAAAACAATTTATAGAAAAAACATATAGGTTTCTATATTGTAATTAATTTTTAATTTTTGGGCACGAAAATTAAAAATATTATTATCTAATAGTATTATATAAAATGGCGAGTTATAGAAATCCTTACAACGAGGCGATTGCTTCAAAGCAACGGCGATTTGACTATGCCAATATGGCAAACGACTATACCCAGTCCTTACAGCAACCGCTTAACGGAGGGGCTATGTTAGAGGGAGGAGATTTTTGGAGTGATTTTGCTGACGGCTTTATGAGCGTCTGGAACCCTATTATTGATACGGCTGGTAAAGTGGCACCCTTCCTACCGCTTCTTGGACTTGGTGAGGAAGGTGTAGGGCTCACTCATAGTGAAATGAGTGGCGGTGATATGTCGGTTAATGCTCCTTATGAAGGATATGTATATGGGGCGGGTTTGAGTGGTGGAGATGACCGTAATGAAGGGTTAGTCAATCAGCCGTTTTTGGGATATGGTGTGAGTGGCGGTGCCATAGCGAATGACGGACAACCCCCGTTTAATATGCCTACTAATGCTGGTATGAGTGGAGGTAGAGCGAGGGATAATCCTAAATGGATTGTGAAGCAGAACGACTATTGCTGTATTAAGGATTTGAAGAAACCTATGGCGTGTAATGGCGACCCACTTCCCAAAGCATTTATGAACGATTACCGAAAGAAGAGTAATAACTTTGAAAAATATAGGGAGGGTAAATTGGCTGGATACAAAGGTCAGGGAATGAGTGGCGGAGATGAAGTCAGCGACACCGACCACCCCATTATACGCAATCCTGAATTACAGGCAACGGCATTCCTCGGTGGTCGCAGACCCTCGTCTGTTTCAAAGAAGGAGAAGATTGGTATGGTTCAACAGGTAATCGCCGATATGCTTTTAAAGAATAAGATGAAGGGTAAGGGTATGTCTGGTGGAGATTTTTGGAGTGATTTAGGCGACACATTTAGCAAAGTCGCACCCTTCCTACCGCTTCTTGGACTTGGTGAAAGTGGTGGGGCTGGGGTTTCTGGTGGGGCTGGGGTTTCTGGTGGGGACGGGTGGAGTGATTTGGCGGGTTATTTAATGGGTCCTTCTTCACCGCTTCTTGGACTGGGTGTGAGTGGAGGTGTGAAAATGAACCATAAGGCACTATTGGAAAAGAAGTTCGCCGACAATCTGTTTAAACGACAATTGAAAACTCTTCACGGAAAGGGTTTGAGTGGTGGCGACTTTGACTGGTCTTCTCTTCTGTCATTTGCTCCTCTCCTTCTCGGTCTCGGTATGTCTGGTGGAAATGTTGATTTGAGCGAGTTGAGTGATTTGGAACCGTTTGTAATGGGTATGGGTATGTCTGGTGGAGATTTCTGGGACGATTTGGGTAAGGGTTTCAGCGACGCTTGGAGTTGGATTACTGATACGGCAATTCCTGCTATTACCCCCGTTATTGATACTGCTGGTAAAATAGCAGATGTTGCTGGTAAGTTGTCAGGTAAAAAGGAGGGTAAGGGGTATTCTGGCGGTATGTATGATAAGTCCAAATACCACACTATGCCAGATGGTAGTATAATGGCTAATTCGGCTATGGGTATGGGTTATTCTGGCGGTGCTATGACCTACGAGCAGAATATGAATATGGCGGACGCTATGGGTGATATATTTAGCGGTATGGGTGTGAGTGGTGGTTCCAGAGCGAGTGATACGAGAATGTTGAGCGGTGCGAGACAGTTGTATAAAGGCGGTGCTGGGACTTCTGGTGGTGCTGGGACTTCTGGTGGTGCTGGTGTTTCTGGTGGCGATATTGACTGGTGGGGAGTTGCGAAAGATGTTGGAAGTCAATTATTAAATTATGGTGTAGAAACACCAGAACAGAAAGAAGCGAGGGAAAAGAAAGAAGAAGCGTGTAAATTATGTGCTGAAAAAAAAGATAATGTCTTTTTTGGTAATGGTGTTTCTGGCGGAAAGAAGAGGCAGTCCAGACAGAGCAAAATGAATGAACGCCTCGCTATGAAAATCGCACACCTTCAAGGTAAGGGAATGGAGCCGACTGCCGATATGGAGGCGAGTAATAAAATCGTCGGTCTTATGTCAAAAGCAAACCCAGCCGTAGATTATAAGATGGGTCTATTAACTCAACCTCCCAAATTGGACGCTATTGAGCCACCCGTCCCGAATGGTTCTGGTGTTTCTGGTGGAAAGAAGACGAGCAAATGGATACAACACGTTAAGGCGTATGCCAAAACCCACGGAATTAAATACGGCGAAGCGTTGAGTAAAGCAAAATCAACATATAGAGGTTGAGACATTTAGTATAAAAGTTTTAGAATTAAAACATTAATTGAATATTTTTTATCTAATTAATGTATATAATGGATAGATTACAAGCATTATTGAATGGGCGAAACCCAACAATCAGGGACCCCAAATCAGTAAATACCGTTTCACACGCAACCGAACGTTCAAGATTAAACAACGCAGACAGACACTTTAACCAGATTGTCTATGATAATGAACTGAAACAGGCGAACCTCTACAATCAGTCGGCTATGCCACAAACAGGGAAGGATATAGGCGTAGGTTTCAAAATTAATGTGTATGTGATTAAACTGACTTCCCTGTTAGGTATAAAGGGTGATTTAGAGAAAACCTTAACCAACTTTTTCGGTAAGCCGAGCGACCCAGCAAATCCACAGGTTGTAGGTGTCCCACTCCAACGAATGAGAGGGACTACAAAGGAAAGTGCCATAGCAACCGATTTCTTTAAGAAGGCAGATATTTTACAAACTTACAACGAGTTAATGTTGTATATCAAAACTTACGCCCAAGATATAATCAGCGACGACGCCTTTAAAGCCCAGATTTTTAATTCTTCATTTAATCCTCTAATTCAGTTGCTTCAAGACACCTCTGCTTTGTATCCAGATTTTTTTAGTTCTTTACCAGCACCTACAAATGTGGGACAGCCAAACGAAAACAAAAGCGAACGAAAGATTTATGATACTGTTAGGGAGCAGTGTATAGGGTGCTATTCACTCTTTAACACTATGGCGGGTTTTATGAATAATACCATTTTTCGCCCTATCGTTAAAGATGACGTCAGCAAATACATTAAAGATAATAAAGTCGCCCAGATATTCTCACGAAATCCTATGGCTCCTGCTCCTCTGCCACAACCTCCCCAACCACAACAGCCAGGAGGACAGCCAGGAGGACAACCAGGAGGACAACCAGCACCACAACCAGCACCACAAGGACAACAGGATTACGACCCAGACGACGACTTTCTAATTACGCAGACAGTAGAGGCACAAATGGGAGCATTACAGAGGTTTTTGTTTAAAAAAGGAAGCAACGACGCTAATGACGCATTAGACGCAGCCCGACAATTCTTTAACCCAATAGACGCAGCAACTTCTGCGACCGCTGTGCGAAGAATAAATAAGAAGATTGGTGTGGTTAGATTACAGAA